>ENA-OPMR01000588-OPMR01000588.1-human-gut-metagenome-genome-assembly--contig:-NODE-588-length-7662-cov-2.840279_pt1 | contig 7662 bp, 7 predicted proteins | sample MGYA00241532_ERZ501761 | MGnify/ENA primary metagenome ERZ501761 (study PRJEB25962, sample SAMEA2042650) | human gut metagenome | biome: human gut; feature: human-associated habitat; material: faeces... | reverse complement strand
ATGAAGCAGCTTGAGTATGCATGCGGAGTGGTAAAATACTACAGAAGCTATATTGACAGCAAAAAGCCTGTTAGTGATGCAGATTATGACAGGATAAAGGCACTTGGAAACCGCTGTGGCTTTACAGACAGATATTATTTCGACCACAATGGCTCTGATATGGTGACTTATGTGAAGCCTAATTTTGTTTCAAATGCTGCAGAGCCTTCACCTGAAAAAAGAAAGCTTTCGATAGAGGGCGAGCTTGTTTTAAGAGAGGGCGAGCCCGGAAGCCTCACTGTAAAAAGAGGTGATGTGACATACAAAGCTTCAATAGAATCTGTCAGCGCCGCACTTAAGGCACCGCTTGATAAAAAAGCTGCTATCGACAGGATAAACAAAACCGGTGATACAGACTTTGAGTTTTCACATATTAAAGCTCAAATCGGAGAAAACGTCTTTGTGCCAAACGGAGCACTAAATAAGCTGCGGCGTGATGCAATTTCAGGGCTTTGTGATAAGCTGTTGAAAAAGTATTACAGGAATGATGCGCGATACGCTGATATGTCAAGACTTACAGCACTCCCTGAGCATGTCGTAAAAAGTGATGCAGCACATGATGAAGCTATAAATGATTACACCACCATATGCTCGTGTATGACACGCGCGCAGCTTGATACACTTATTAGCTATGACTGCTTTGACGTATTTTATCTGGATTTTGACATGTATGACAGGAATACTCTGATACAGCAGTTTGCAGATGATGTGAAATGCCTTACAAAGCGAAATAAAAAAGTGTATCTCATGCTGCCTACGATATTAAGGGCAGATTCATCTGATTATTTTGTATCTATCGCAAAAGAGCTTGATAAGGTAAGCTTCGAGGGCTTTGTTGTGAAAAATTACGAGGAGCTTTATCTGACAGAAAATCTGTTTATAGATAAAAAAATTATTTTGGACCACAATATGTATACCTTTAATGATGTTTCAAAGAGTGCTTTTTTTGAGCACGGAGTAAGTGGTGACACAGTGCCGCTTGAACTCAATTCAAGGGAGATTATGCATAGAAACAATATAGGCTCGCAGATGATAGTCTATGGATATTATCCGCTTATGACCACCGCCAACTGTGTGCACAAAAACACAAAGGGCTGTGATAAAAAGCAAAAGCTTATATATTTAAAGGACAGATACAATAAATCCTTTGCAGTTTGTAACAACTGTAAGGAGTGCTATAATACAATATATAATTCACTGCCTACCATGCTCACAAAGAATATAGGTAAGCTTAAGGAGGCAGGTATCAGAAGTTTTAGATACAGCTTTACAATCGAGACTCCAAAGCAGATTAAGGCGGTTATGGATGATAAGGTAGCTGAATATACAAACGGACATTACAAAAGAGGAGTAGAATAACATGGTACATCTGATAGTACAGCTTTCCAAGTATATTATGATAATACTTTTTCTCATATATACTTTTTTATGCTTTCATTTATTCAAGTATCCCGACAAGCCGAAAAAGCAGAAGCATATATATAATCTGCAGAGATTTTATATGTTTCTGATTCATTTAGATGGTTTTTTGGTGCTCTTTGTCACGACAATGGATACAAAGATAATAGGCTTTTATATAGCACAGCTTGTGCTTTTTGAATCAATTTATTTGATTTATCATAAGTTTTATAAGAATGCCTCAGAGCTTGTGTTAAACAACATGGTGATGATGCTTTGTATTAGCATGATTATTTTAACAAGAATTTCGTTCGACAAGGCATTAAGGCAGTTTGTTTTTGTACTTGCCGGAACGGTATTTGCGTTTTTAATACCGCTTATCATGCAAAAAGGTACGATGTTTCGAAAATTGACATGGACATATGCCGGCGTGGGAATACTTGGTCTTTTGTCAGTGCTTGTGGTAGGAGTGGCGAGCAGAGGAGCAAAGCTTTCTTTGACATTTGGTCCTGTTTCAATTCAGCCGTCTGAGTTTGTAAAGATACTTTTTGTGTTTTTTATAGCATCCATGCTGTATAAATCAACTGATTTAAAGCAGCTTGCCATAACAAGCGGCGTATCGGCAGTGTTTGTGCTGATACTTGTTGCATCAAACGACCTCGGTGGAGCGCTTTTATATTTCTTTACATATCTGGTCATGATTTATGTTGCGACAAAAAAGTTTTATATTTTTGCCGGAGGACTCGCGTTTGTTGGGCTTGGAATGTACGCAGGATATCATCTGTTTTCACATGTGAAAAACAGAATTGTTGCATGGCTTGATCCTCTTTCTGTCATAGACAAGGCCGGCTATCAGGTGTGTCAGTCGCTCTTTGCCATAGGTACAGGCGGACTGTTTGGCTTTGGACTGGGGCAGGGGCTGCCGAATAAGATACCTATTGTGTCAAAGGACTTTATCATAGCGGCTATCTCAGAGGAGATGGGCGGTATATTTGCTGTCTGCCTCATTATGGTTTGTGTCAGCTGCTTTCTTATGATATTTAATCTTTCCATGCAGATGAAGGATGCATTTTACAAGTATGTGGCTCTGGGACTTGGCAGTGTGTATGCGCTTCAGGTGCTTTTAACTGTCGGCGGCTCAACCAAGTTTATACCGATGACCGGTGTGACGCTGCCGCTTGTGAGCTACGGTGGCAGCTCGCTTCTATCTACGATGATTATTTTTGGAATGATACAGGGCATGTATATTATGCAGGCAGCCCCTGAAAAAAGGAGAAATATAGATGACAAGAGACGAAAGGACCATGAGACAAAAAACAGACAAAAGCAGACAGCTAAAGAGCCGGGGGCGCAGGGAAGTCAACAGAGAAGGAGAAAACCGGCATCAGGCGGCAAAAACAGCACGAAGACACAGAAATAGAGAGTATGCGGTTGTTACATATTTTTTCCTTATAGTTTTTGTTGGATTGATAGGTTATTTCTTATATTTCCAATTTGTAAAAAGCGACGAATTCATCAACAGCCCATACAATTCGCTGCAGGATCTTTTCTCTAAGAATGTAGTGAGGGGCGAGATACAGACTAAGGATGGACATGTCATAGCTCGGACAAAGGTCAGCTCGGATGCATCTGAGACAAGGGAATACCCTGACGGCAGGTTGTTTGCGCATGTAGCGGGCTTTGCCGTAAATGGTAAGGCCGGGCTTGAAAAGCAGGAAAATTTCTCATTGCTTCGCTCACATGAGTTTTTCCTTGACCAGATAGTAAATGATATAAGCGGTAAGAAAAATACCGGTGATAATGTCATAACCACACTGGATTATGAAGCACAGGCGGCTGCATACAATGCACTTGACGACTATGAAGGTGCTGTCATTGCAATTGAGCCGAAGACAGGAAAGATTGCAGTTATGGTGTCAAAGCCTGATTATGACCCAAATACCATCGCAAGTGACTGGGAGAGCGTAAACGGTGAGGGCAGCACTTCTCTTTACAACAGGGCAACACAGGGACAGTATGCTCCGGGCTCAGTGTTTAAGATTTTTACAGCACTTGAGTATTATAACGAAAATCCGTCTACATACAACGACTATAGCTTTGATTGTGACGGCAGTATTACAAAGGACGGCTTTACAATCCACTGTGCCGGCAATAAATCACACGGACAGGAGGACTTAACAAAGTCGTTTGCCAAGTCGTGCAACTCGTCATTTTCCAATATAGGTCTTTTGGTGGATAACAATAAGCTTAATACCTTGTGTGACGATATGCTTTTCAACAAGAATCTGCCTATAGCATTTGATTCAAAAAAGAGTAAATTTGCACTGGATAACAATGCTTCGTCAGCTCTGACCATGCAGACCACGATAGGTCAGGGAAACACGCTTGTTTCACCGCTTCACATGTGCATGATTGCCGGTGCAATCTGCAATGATGGAAATCTGATGAGGCCATATCTGGTAGACCATACGGAAAATGCTAGCGGGGCGCTTGTGGAGCAGAATAAACCGGCTTCATACAAGCAGATTATGTCAAAGGATCAGGCAGCTTTTCTTCAGAATCTTATGGCAGCAGTGGTATCTGATGGAACAGGCGCAAAGCTAAGCAATCAGAGCTATGAGGCCTTTGGAAAGACCGGAACTGCCCAGGTATCAGATTCTACAGACCAGACCAATGCCTGGTTTGTGGGCTATGGAAAAAAGGATGGCTACAATGATCTGGCAATCGCAGTAGTTGTGGAGGATTCGGGTGCCGGAAGCACATATGCGGTGCCGGTGGCAAAAAAGGTATTTGATAAATATTTCAATAAATAGGCTTGTTGCACTTTTTTTAGAAGTAGGTTATACTTAAGTGTAATGACAGACGTTATCGTTCATATTTCGCTTGAACTGACAGATAGCGTTTAAACCACACTTGGAGGAATGGCAATGATAGAAGCAACGAGCTGTGGCGGTGTGGTAATCTTTCGTGGCAAAATATTACTCTTATACAAGAACTACAGGAACAGGTACGAAGGGTGGGTACTGCCCAAGGGAACTGTGGAATCTGATGAAGAGTACAAGGACACTGCAATCCGTGAAGTGAAAGAGGAGACCGGTGCCAGTGCAACGATAATTCAATACGTGGGTAAGAGCCACTATTCTTTTACCGTGCCACATGATACAGTGGAAAAGGATGTACACTGGTATCTTATGATGGGCGAAAGTTATTATAGTAAACCGCAAAGAGAAGAGTATTTCATGGATTCAGGGTTTTACAAGTATCACGAGGCATATCATCTGCTCAAGTTTGCAAATGAGAAGCAGATACTTGAGAAGGCTTACAATGAGTACCTGGATTTAAAGAAAAGCAACTTATGGGGGACACACAAGTATTATTAGTATTATTAAAAAGCAGTTTAAAAAACTGCTTTTTGAGGTTTTGGAATGAAATGGTATGAGGATTTATTTGTAGGAGAGTCTGTTACCGGAAAGATAAAGAAAATCAAGTGGAAGATAGAGCATAATGCCGGCATGCTTCACACATACATCATCACGTTTCCGTCAAATGAGGAAAATCTTTTGGATATCATTCCGACAAGAGAATTGCTGCAAAAGGGATATCCTAAGAAGAATCTGCACATAATCGCAGTAGCGGGTAATTATGATGAGGCACTTTTGCTGGCCTGTGATATTGTTAAGGAGACATACGAAAATACAGGTAAAACTGATGTGAAGAGCTATTTAAAGAGCAGACGGAGGAATTAGATATATGATATTTACGATTTTAAAGGTCATAGGCATCATACTCCTTGTAGTGCTTGCTCTTATACTTACAGCGCTGCTTTGCGTACTGTTTGTGCCGGTCAAGTACAGGGCTGTCGGAAGCTTTGACAATACAGACATAAGAGCAAAAGCACATGTGTCATGGCTTTTTCATTTGTTTGCACTGCATATAGAGTATGCGGATGAAACTGACGGATATATAAGACTTGTCTTTGTGAAGAAGGGGCTGTTTGCTGATTCGTTGGGAGATAATTATGAGGCTTTTAATGATGATGTAATGGATGATGCAGCTAAAACTGAAACAGAAGATAAAATCAGTGAAAACACCGGAGATGGGCCTAAAATACCGGCAGATGAGTCAGAACACATCGCAGATGAACAGACAGAGAATGAAAGCACAGCACAGACTCATAACGAGCAAAGGACAGTAACTGATGAGAATCAGCATATAAAACAACAAACTAAGCCCACTCATCAAAAAACGTATAAAAAGCCACACAAAAAGTCACATAAAAAGCAATTTAAAGATAAGTCAGATAAAATAAAAAACTGTATCTATAAGCTAAAAAGAGAATACAGTGATGAGAGAAATAAAGCCGCTTTTTCACATCTGAAAAAAGAGCTTTTTATCATTCTTAAAAGAATATGCCCAAAGAGGCTTAAGCTTACAATGGTTTATTCAACCGGCTCGCCTGATACAACAGGTATTTCATTGGGAATTTTAGCATGCTTTCCTGTCGGCTATACAAACAGATGGCGGATTACACCCGATTTCGAGAGTGAAAAGCCGTATGCAAAGGGCAGCTTTGATATAAAGGGGCATGTGATAGTAATAAGTATTTTAGCGGCAACACTTAGAATTTTATTTGATAAAAACTGCCGCAGATTATATAATAGGATAAGCAGATAGGAGGAAGATATTATGGCAGATAATAGTTTCAATAACACAGTGGAGTCACTTTTCAAGGGGATGGACAGCTTTATCACTACAAAGACGGTGGTCGGTGATGCGATTCATATAGGGGATACAATCATACTTCCGCTTGTGGATGTGTCGTTTGGAGTGGCAGCAGGAGCATTTTCGGCAGAAAAGAAAAATAACGGAGCCGGCGGTATGGGCGGAAAGATTCAGCCAAGTGCGGTGCTCGTTATCCAGAATGGACAGACAAAGCTTGTCAATGTAAAGAATCAGGACGGCATGACCAAGATACTTGATATGGTGCCGGACATTGTAAGCCGCTTCTCAAAGGGAAAAAATGATGACCTTAGTCTCGACGATGTAAAGGTAGACGATAAAGAGGACGATAAGCAGGATTAATATCATATATGAGAGCAAATAAAAAGGACATCCAAACGGATGTCCTTTAAAATTCAAAAGATTCAAAAATAAAGACTAAGCTCTCTCAACTTTGCCAGATCTTAAACATGAAGTACATACATATAACTTCTGTGGAACTCCATTGACCTTGCAAGAAACCTTCTTAATGTTTGACTTCCAAACATGATTTGATCTTCTATGAGAATGGCTGACATTATTTCCATAATGAACACCTTTTTCACAAATTGCACATTTTGCCATGATATTGCACCTCCTTGCATTTCACTAAGCTTACCATACTCTTAAGCTCACAACAAATGTATTCTATCAGATTAAAATAAAGAATGCAAGGATAAAATATAAAAATATTTGCTTTTTGTGAAAAAAAAGGTATAATAACATTAGCTACGTCACAATATGATGGAGGTATATATTATGAAGGGACAGATGGATACCCAATATGGACAAATTTTAATTGATACAGATGTTATTGCAACCTATGCAGGCTCTGTAGCTGTAGAGTGCTTTGGAATAGTAGGCATGGCAGCGGTCAACATGAAGGATGGTCTTGTAAAGCTTTTAAAGAGAGATTACCTGAACCATGGAATAAATGTAAAGGTAGATGAGAACAACGAAATTACGATTGATTTCCATGTAATAGTAGCGTATGGTATTTCGATCGGCACTGTTTCGGACAATCTTATCGAGACGGTTAAGTACAAGGTTGAGTCATTTACAGGAATGAAAATTGCAAAGATCAATATTTACGTTGAGGGCGTAAGGGTAATTGATTAAGGAGGACTACAAAAAGTGGAGATCACAAGCATTAATTCAAAGCTCCTTGCAAGGATGTTTCTTGCGGGAGCCAAGAATCTTGATTCAAAGAAAGACTGGATAAATGAGCTGAATGTATTCCCGGTACCGGATGGTGATACCGGAACAAATATGACAATGACAATCATGTCTGCGGCCAAGGAGGTCAGCTCGCTCACAAATCCTACCATGGCAGAGCTTGCAAAGGCTATTTCATCAGGCTCTTTAAGAGGCGCCAGAGGAAACTCGGGTGTTATCTTATCACAGCTTTTCAGAGGCTTCTGCAAGGTTATAAAGGAATACGATGAAATAGATGTCACTATTCTTTGT
>ENA-OPMR01000574-OPMR01000574.1-human-gut-metagenome-genome-assembly--contig:-NODE-574-length-7814-cov-1.746101_pt1 | contig 7814 bp, 4 predicted proteins | sample MGYA00241532_ERZ501761 | MGnify/ENA primary metagenome ERZ501761 (study PRJEB25962, sample SAMEA2042650) | human gut metagenome | biome: human gut; feature: human-associated habitat; material: faeces... | reverse complement strand
CGGCATACCTACCGTGTGGAATAAACGGGGGTCTACATTGTCCGTCGTAACCTCGTAGTTCTCATTATCGTAGGTATTGAACAACGGTTTTCCCTGCGAGTCGGTTTTGAAAGCATTCACCAGATTTTGGCTCGGTTTGTGGAAGTCACAGCAGCCTAGTATCTGCGGAGTTGTCAGTCCCATTCCCCAGTTCAGGTTACCGTTGTATGTTCCGTCGTTGATAGAATATTGAATCGCCCATACAGACTCTGCGCCATTTTCATATTGAGGCAGGAAGTTCATGCTATAATCATTTTCCAATCCGTAACCAGCTTTGGCCATGATGAGAGGATCGGTATATTTCACTACCTGCTTTAGGTCTTCTTCGTTGATACCGGTAAGGTTGTTGTTCACTCCATCCTGACGGTAGGCTTTAAACAGGTAAGTCTTTGCCAGGTAAGCGGCAGCGGCAGCTTGTGTGGGACGTCCTTTTTCTATCTGCACTTCCGGCAGATTGTCGTAGGCAAACTGGAAGTCGTCTGCTATCTTTTGCCATTGTTCGTTATTGGTATAGGTAGTATTCGAAAGCTCGTTGTAAGCATCCGGGTCCATGTTTTCATCGTTCACTATGACGATCTTCTTAAACAGTTCCTTCAGCATGAAGTGGGCGTGTCCGCGCAGGAATCTCATTTCAGCAATGCGCTGGTTCTTCAACGGATAAGTCTTTTCATCCATCAGGTCGAGTGATTGCAAGGCCGTGTTGGCACGGGTGATGCATTGATACAGTCTTTTCCATATATCGTTGATGTTCCAGTCGGTAGTGTTGATACCTTTAGAAATCTCCAGTGCGTTGAACACACCGCCGTCTTCCGTACCGGAACCGCCCTTATAACAATCGTCGGAACGCACGTCATAATTCCAAAGCGAGAAGGAAGAGTTGATGTCGTCACCTGTTGCCCAAATGGCGTAGGCTGAAATCACGAGGTTGTCCACGTATTCGGGAGAAGCGATCTGATCGCCGGTCACAATACCCTGCGGAACCTGACGATCCAGAAAATCGTTGCAACTGCTTGTCAGCAAGGTAAATCCGATGGTTGCTATGTATAGTATCTTTTTCATGATAGTTCGTTTTATAAATGAAGTGAATTAAAATCCGATGTTAAGTCCGAAGGTGATATTCACAGGGATCGGATAAGAGAAGTTCGGGTTTTCGGGGTCTTCTCCCGTAAAGTCTTTACTCTTGATCGTCAGCAGATTTTGTGCGCTGCAATAGAAACGTAAACGTTCCATTCTCAACTTCTTGGAGATTACTGCCGGAACTGTATAGCCTAATTGGATATTACGCAGTTTCAGGAAGGAACCGTTTTCAACAAAGTAAGTGGAAACACGCTGTTCATTGTTTGTATCGCTGCGGGTCAATGCCGGAATCGTAGAGTTCGGATTAGTAGGCGACCAGGCATTGAGCAGGCGGGTTCCTTTGTTCAGGAAGCCGACATTGGATGCACTCCAGAAGTCACTTTTCTTCTTCACGTCACTAATGATATCTACTCCTTGAACGCCTTGCCAGAACATAGTCAGGTCGAAGTTCTTATATTCCAGGTAGATATTCAATCCGTAGCTGAAAGCAGGAGTCGGATCGTAAATCCATTCCTGGTCTTTTTCATCAATCACACCGTTATGGTCGATGTCGCGGTAGCGGATGCGGCCTACGGCTGCACCTTCCTGCGTAGCGTGATTGTCCACTTCTTCTTGTGATTTGAAGATACCGTCGGCAATGTAGCCCACTTGTGAGTTGTATGTATGACCGACTACACTTTTTACTCCATTACCACCAAACTTTCCATTGGCAGCCACTGTCTCCGGCAGTTCAAGAATTTCATTCCGGTAAGTGGAGATGTTTCCGTTCAGGTCGTAAGTCAGTCCGAAGGCAGTCTTGTTGCGGTAGCCCAAGTTGAATTCAAAACCCTGGTTTTTCATTGCGCCCGAATTAATCCAACGGTTGCCACCTTCTCCCAATACTCCCACACCTGCCGTTTCAGTCAGGATATCGGTGGTTTTCTTGTAATAGTATTCCAATGAACCATACAGGGATTGCTTGAACAGGCTGAAGTCGATACCAACGTTTGTCTGTGTGGTTGTCTCCCACTTGATATTGTCATTACCAATCTGGTTACGTTTGAATCCGGAAGGCAGAGTACCACCTCCGTTAGAACCTGTAATATCGTATGCCGTACCGTAGCTTTGACCGCCAAATGAATCTGTTGTTCCATAATTAGGAGCGTAGATAGTGTAACGGGCAAGGTTGGAGATTTCCTGATTACCGGTCTGTCCCCATGAAGCACGCAGTTTCAGATCGTCCAACCAAGTCAGTTCCTTCATAAAGCTCTCCTGTGTGATGCGCCATCCCAAAGAAACGGAAGGGAAAGTGGCATAACGATGGTTTTTACCGAAGCGGGAAGAACCGTCACGACGGAGCGTCAATGAAAGCAGATATTTGTCAGCATAAGAATAGTTCATTTTGCCGAAGAAAGAGACAAGCGAGTAACCCTCACCGGCACCGTAAGCCTGTGCTGTGCCGCTACCTGCATCGGGCCACATATAGTCGGGAGTAAGGATAGAGAAATCTTCTTTATAGCCGGAGAAATGACTGTCGTCTTCCCGGTTCAGCTCCATACCTGCCATAACGTCTCCACGATGTTTGCCTATTTCCAACTGGTAAGTGGCAATGGCATTCCACATCCATTTGGTCCAGTGTTCCTGTTTGGCTTCCACTGCACTCTTGCCGTTGTTGGTCTGTGTTCCTTCCTGATAAGGATAGGTGAAGTAACGGGCTTGTTTGTTTGCGTAGTCCAGACCAAAAGTAGAACGAACATTGAATCCTTTGAAGAGGCTTAGATTCACATAAGCATCACCGAACATACGCCAGTAAGTGTATCGGTTGTCTTTGTTGTATTCGAGTACCGCGCGAGGATTACGACGGTCCGGCCATCCGCCTACCGGTCCTCCCCATGAACCATCCGAAGCATAAACGGGGATAGCGGAAGGAATGTCCAAAGCAGTTTCAATAATTCCGCCGGGAGCTTGTACTTCCGAAGTACGGTTTAAGGTGAAATGCTGGCCGATAGTCAATATATCATCAATTAATTTATAATCGCTGTTCATACGGGCGGAGAAACGGTCGAAGTCTGTATCTTTGATTACACCCAGGTTTTTGTAATATCCCAGAGAGAAGAAGGAAGAACCTTTCTCCGAACCGTTGCTGACAGAAAGATTGTATTGCTGGATGACACCTGTACGGGTAATTTCATCAAACCAGTCGGTATCTGCCACAGGCATTGTATTCTTCGAGTCCAGGTATTTGGAAAGACTCATACCGTATAGTACCGGATTTCCGTTGGCATTGTAGCCCCAATTATAGTTATATCCCAAAGCATTACCATTCGGGTTCTCGCCATCGTTTACATAGGCTTGCCACATGGCACGTCCGTACTGTTCCGTATTCAACACATCCATCTTACTTTGATACATGGAAGCTGAAACCGAAGCATCAAAGTTGATTTTAATCTGGCCTTTCTTTCCTTGTTTGGTAGTAATGACGATAACGCCATTTGCAGCACGCGAACCGTAGATGGATGCTGAAGCAGCATCTTTCAGTACTTGAATGGATTCAATGTCGTTTCCGTTCAATTCGTGCATACCAGCTTTGGTAGGAACTCCATCGATAATATAAAGAGGATCGTTGTTGTTCAGCGTACCGATACCGCGAATACGTACGGTAGCCGATCCGCTCGGATTTCCATCCGCTGTAATGTTCATACCGGGCACGCGGCCTTGAAGTGCTTTCACCGGGTTGTTCTCCCCTTGCTTCTGGATTTCGTCGACTTTCACTACGGAAACAGCACCGGTCAGGTCGGCTTTACGTTGAGTGGTATAACCTGTTACAACCACTTCATCTACCATTTGAGTGTCTTCTTCCAATAATACATTAACGATAGCAGCCGATTTTACGGTCACCGGTTTATAACCAATATACGTAATCTTTAAAGTAGAGTTAGCCGGAACCGAAAGGGTGAAATTACCATCTAAATCAGTAATTGTTCCATTAGCAGTAGCTGTAGCTTCAACAACAGAGGCGCCGATGACCGGCTGTCCGTCCGTTTTAGAAGTAACGTTTCCTTTCACCGTAATGCTTTGCCCCCAAAGGACTGACATGAAAGTAAACAGGAAACAAACGCTGCAAAGAAGTTTTTTGTTCTTCATAATACGATGCATTAGTTTGATGTTATTAAATTAAAAGTACGAATTTTATCTATATCGATAATGCAAATTACGGTTGATTTATATCAAACGACTGAAAAAAATGTTTCAAAGGCTATAACATTTGTTGCATAGAACGCTATTTTATAGGGTTTTATACATGTTTTCTTCTTGCTATGAGAAAAATGAGGTTCATATTCTCTTATGTAGATTGAAAGTGGTATCTTTGTGTAGTGATATGAGCCCCAAAATAGAGAAGACTCTTCATTAAGATAACAACCAATTAAAGATTCTAAAAACAGAATTCATGACTAAACAACAAGCATTAAAGCTCTTTGAGGAAAAAAAAGTACGTACGGTATGGGATGATGAACAAGAGAAGTGGTATTTTTCGATAGTAGATGTGGTTAGCATTTTAACTGAAAGTACCGATGGACGTAAATATTGGAATAAGCTGAAACAGAGACTTAAAGAAGAAGGAAATGAAACGGTGACAAATTGTCACCAGTTGAAAATGCAGGCAGTTGATGGCAAGATGAACTTAAAGATTAACTCTAAAATAATCCAATAAATAAACGATATGAAAACAATTTCCAACAAACAACTCACGATTCAAGTATCTCCCCACGGAGCTGAACTCTGCAGCATCGTCGCCAATGGAAAAGAATATCTGTGGCAAGCCGATCCTGCTTTTTGGAAGCGACACTCTCCTGTCCTATTCCCGATTGTAGGGAGCGTATGGGAAAATGAGTATCGGAATGAAGGGATTCCTTATACGCTTACTCAACATGGTTTTGCCCGTGACATGGAATTTACTCTTATTTCTGAAAAAGAGGATGAAGTACGTTACCGCCTTGTCAGCAATGAAGAAACTTTGCATAAATACCCTTTTCCATTCTGTCTGGAAATAGGCTATCGCATCCAGGGAAAGAAAATTGAGGTTATGTGGGAAGTAAAGAATACTGGCGACAAGGAAATGTATTTTCAGATTGGTGCACATCCTGCTTTCTATTGGCCAGAATTCGATGCAAGCAATTCTGAAAGAGGGTTCTTCAGATTTGACAAGGAAAACGGTTTGAAATATATTCTCATTTCAGAAAAAGGATGCGCTGATCCTTCTACTGAATATTCTTTAGAGTTGACGGACGGATTATTACCACTGGACACGCATACTTTTGATAAAGATGCTTTGATACTGGAGAATGAACAGGTCCGTAAAGTTACCTTATATAATAAAGAGAAACTGGCTTATCTTAGTCTACATTTTAATGCTCCGGTAGTTGGACTCTGGTCTCCACCTGCAAAGAATGCTCCTTTCGTCTGCATCGAACCTTGGTACGGACGTTGCGACCGCGCACATTATACTGGTGAATATAAAGATAAGGACTGGATGCAGCACTTACAACCGGAAGAGATATTCCAAGGAGGATATACAATTGAAATTGATGAATAATTGATGAATAATTGATGAATAAAAGTAGCTGCCGGATTTCACATCTGACAGCTACCAAACACCTAATTCTAATCTACAAAACCTAACTTATAAATCTAACCTATGAATCCTTAAAAAGCAATCAATACTTGTTGCTTTCACTGAATCTATGTAAACACCTATTGTGTAACTTCTATTTCTATTATAAACCCAACCGATACGCCTTGAATGAATCTACTTGAAATGAACCTCCTTTGCTATAAAAACACATACGGTTGTATGGTTCCGATGGAAAGATAAGATTAGTCATTGCTACCTTTCCTCCATTCAGGAATATTTCTACAGAACATTTATCAACAAAGACATCCAACGTATATTTATTCTCTTTCTTTATCGGTGCCCAGGTAGCTAATGCGAAATCATCTATATAATTGATGGAAGTCGTCTTTCTGCGGTCGTGAACCTCTATTTCATGAGATACACTCTTCTTTCCGAAATCCACGATACCACTTTTCGTCCGGTCCATAACCAATCTCTTTTCCGGAAGATTGAAGTAGATATCCACCTTTTCCCCTTTATCATTAAAGAGGTTGAATCCCATTATCTCCGCTTCTCCGACGGTAATTTCCAATGCCAGTTCATAAGCACCATCATTATCAGCCAATAAAGAATCAATATGATAATCATTGGCAACCGTAAATGCCGGAATCTCTTTCTTTTCTTTTCGCAGAGTCTTTATCTCCGGTACCGGAACTGCTGAAAGATAAATTTCACCGTCTTGTGTATAAAGACTTAACTCACGCGGCAAAGCGTTAGCACTACGGAATTGCTTTGTCGGAACAATATTACAATATTGCCAGTTACTCATCCAAGGAACAGCAATCGTTCGTTCTCCAGTGTTTGAGAAACAAACGGTAGCATAGTGATCTTTGCCCCAATCCAACCATTTCGTGACATTCGGCTGACTGTCACAACTGAATTTCGTTCCATCAAAGTTTCCTGTAAAGTATTGGGTAGCACTTCCTCCGAAATAACATCCCGGATTGACGTTCACTATCAATGCCCATTTCTTACGGTTCAGATCTCCATCCACCGGAAGTTCCACCATGTCCGGACATTCAAATTGACAAGGCTGTACCCCGTATCCTTCTCCAAAACTACTCATATAGTTCCAGTCCTTCAGATTCTTAGAGTCATAGAAACGCATTTCTTTATCGGCGGAGACAATCATCACCCATTTATCTTCCGGTTCATACCGGAACACTTTCGGGTCACGGAAATCTCTCAAACCATCCGCAGGGCACAAGATGGGGTTCTTCTCATATTTAGTAAATGTCCGTCCATTATCCTTGCTAAAAGCAAGACATTGGATCTGCCCGTTTTTGTCACTGGCAGAAGTATAAAAAGCCAGGATATTCCCTGCTCCGTAACCGGCTACATTTTCCTGATCGACAATAGAGCTACCGGAAAAGATATGTCCCAATGTATCACGGGCAATAGCTGGGGCCAAATGTTCCCAATGTACAAGGTCCTTGCTGACAGAATGTCCCCAATGCATATTTCCCCATTTAGAGCCGTAAGGATTATATTGAAAATACAAATGATATTCTCCATCTTTATACACCAATCCGTTGGCATCATTCATCCAGCCATAGAGAGGAGTATGATGGTAAACAGGGCGGAACTTTTCCGTATTGGCTGTATCAAAAGTATCAGATAGTTTGATTTCTTTCCAGCAAAGTGCATCCTTTGATTTATTACGAACACACACGGTGGCAGTCTTCACTCCGGTAGGCAAGGCAAATGGAACGAAATAGTCCACTTGAGTCTGTGCCAAACGAATATCCATATCGGTATCCGTAGCCTCTCCGGTATCAAGCAGAACCTGACTTTCCGCTGCTTCCTCTTCTATAGGAAGCAATATATAATTAGTCGGATTAGTGATGTGGATGACAGTCAGGCTATCGCTTTTCTGTTCCAAGGTCAACTTGCTTTTAGTGGTGTGGCAATAAGTCAGTCCATAAGAGACTGCTAACGCAAGTATTGCACCTTTACATAGTTTCATCCAAGGGTTTGTTTTCATGGCAACAAAGTATTCCTAGTTTATATAAGCTTTTAATCTAAAAGACGAAGGCAAAGATAGGGG
>ENA-OPMR01000552-OPMR01000552.1-human-gut-metagenome-genome-assembly--contig:-NODE-552-length-8048-cov-1.680721_pt1 | contig 8048 bp, 10 predicted proteins | sample MGYA00241532_ERZ501761 | MGnify/ENA primary metagenome ERZ501761 (study PRJEB25962, sample SAMEA2042650) | human gut metagenome | biome: human gut; feature: human-associated habitat; material: faeces... | reverse complement strand
CTTTCTGTAGAACGTACAAAAGGCAGTTGAGCTATTTCGCTGATTAACATACTGTCATTACAAGAAACAGTGACGAAATTATCCCATTTTCCGGTCACAAGTACATGGACACCTGTTTTCCGTATGGCATCTACATATTTCCTGCAAACCGGTAAATCGGTAGAATCAATAGGCAATCCCTGTTTTTTTCTCCGCTCGATAGATTTCTTAGACAAATACTTTTCCGGTTTTTGCAAGGAATAGTCCGTAGCCGCTTTGTCTTTCAGACTAATTCGATATTTTAAGGTATCTCCCGGAGTAAACTGGGCAAACACACCCAAATACATATTTAAAGCGAGAATCAATACTATAAACTTCTTCATAAGTTATCTTTCTATTTTAATCAATCATAATTCTTCATTTTCCATAATCACCAGCCCGATTCCTCTTTGGGAAGCAATGAAAGCTCCTCCCAGCACCCGTTTTCCATCATAAAACACAGCTGATTGTCCGGGAGCAATGGCCGAAGCTATTTCAAGGAAATGTATCAACAAACGTCCGTCTTCCAATCTTTTCACCCGGCAAGGAATCGGACGACTGCGATAACGAATCCGTACCGTCAGATTCTCACATCCGAACAATTCCCGTTCATCCACCATTTTATCCTGCTCCGCCAACATGTATTCAGTTTCCAGCTGGTCGGCATTTCCAAGCATCACCGTATTTTTCTGCGGATTGATTTTCAACACATAGGCAGGCTTTCCTAAAGCGATCTCCAATCCTTTTCGTTGGCCAATCGTATAATAAGGTGCTCCTTTATGCTTCCCAAGCTTCACTCCTTCAGAGTTAACAAACCATCCCGGTCCAATTTCACTATCCAGTTCGGGGCACTGCTCACGAAGAAAATCACGGTAATCCCCCTTGATAAAGCAGACTTCCATACTTTCTCCTTCTTTCGACTTTGCTTCATATCCTTTCTCTGCAAGATACTCACGAACCTTCACCTTCGTATAATCTCCCAATGGGAAAATACAACGTTTCAGCACATCCTGCCCCAATCTCCAGAGAAAATACGACTGGTCTTTCTTATCATCGTCTCCGGCTACTATATAAATATTTCCGTTTTTCTCTTCCAATCGTGAATAATGTCCGGTAGCCACCCATGCACAATTCAACTTATCCGCCCACTCCGTCAAAACACGGAACTTAAACAACGGATTACACATCACGCACGGATTCGGTGTACGCCCCTGCTTATATTCGTCTATGAAGTTTTTTACGATGGTTTCTTTAAAAGGAATACGTTCATCTGCTACATAATGTTCGATCCCCATCCGTTCAGCCAACTCCCTGGCATCCTGTGGTTCATCTCCCCATACGCGCATGGTAACCCCTACAATCTCGTATCCTTGTTCCTGCAGCATCAAGCAAGTAGCGGTGCTGTCTATGCCACCACTCATACCTACCAATACTCTCTTATTTCGTTCTTCCATTCGAATTTTGAAAATTTACATGGATACAAATGTACGAGATTTCAAAGAGAAAAGTTGCTTTTCTGAAAGAAAATCCTTATATTTGAAATATACCAAAAGCGAGAACAATTATGGCTAACCCCAGATTACCGGGCATTTCCGAAAACGAGCAAGCCTTATTGTATGCCAAATTGAATGAGTACAACCGAGGCAGAGCCTCTTTTAAAGAGGTAGGAGTCTACCTGGTGGTGTTGCCCCGACCGGGGAAACCAAATTATTCCCTTTGGCTGTTCTCCCCTGCCCGAAAAGCAATCCATTCTTTATATACATGACCTGTCACCAGACATCAACGAATCCCTGCGGATGGCCAGCACGATGTTTTATTATTCGAAGCGTTGCATCATCCTGGTAGATTACAATGAGAAAAGAATGCAGAGTAACGGTGACGATCTTATCTTCTTCGGAAAATACCGGGGACATTTTCTACATGAAATCCTCAAAATAGATCCCGCCTACCTAAGTTGGGTAGCATACAAATACCGAAACAGGAACGTTTCGTCAAAATAGCACAAGCTTATCATTCCATACACCTGGATATAATGATAAGAAAATCGAGGGAGAAGCGTTCATCCAGCCGTTATCTGGGAGAATTAGGAGAAAAGCTGACAGACTTAAAATTAAAAGTCACCCGGGTAAGATTGGAAGACGATCCGTACAAAACAAGAGTGAACGGCACTACCCCACAGTTTTTTGTCAAGCAGGTACTGACTTTGACCGATGCCAGTGGAAATTTAGTCACCATGAGTATTCCATCAAAAAATCCCAGTGCGGTTTCATGCACTCTATCCGGGATAGAACATGAATACCGACTGGGAGATATTATCTACGTTGCATCGGCGAAAGTATCGCGCCGATACGAAAGCTATGGTTCAAAATACACGCGCCTTAGCCATGTGAAGTTCGCAAGCCTCAACGTTTAGTCCAATCGTCTTTGACAAAACTTGCCGGATAAGAGATTTTATCCACCACACCGTCTTTCTGACGAATCCAAGATGTGAATGTACGGGCACCCTCATCCAATACGATGATACGCGCACCATTCGGCAAATGGTTATATTCCGTATTTCCACCGGTAAAGCGTCCATAAGCCAGAAGGATATCTTTCCACATCACTGCATAGTCATTATCGTGGTCGTGTCCTACAAACATACCCATCACATCACCAGCTTCTTTCATCGCTGCAAACATTCCTGTATTCAATTTAGGCGCACAGGCTTCCTCCATACGAGTTCCACGAAGAATTGCATTTTCGCTACGGGCAGCTTCATTGTATTCAGGAAGAGGAATATGGAAAAAAGCAAGAGCCGGCAGAGGCTGTCCGCCGTTTTGCACTTTATAAGCCGCACTCTGTTGACGATACCAATTTATCTGGTCGAATGTAAGCCATGCATACCCCTTCACATCTTTCAAAGGAGAATAAGAGTGAGAATCCATGCAATATAGCAAAGCAGCATCCTTCTTTAGATTGGAAGACGATTTCACTGTCAATACATAATCCGGCGATAAAACTGTTCCGCGATCAGGCAATAAATTGCCGGGAACTTGACGGATGATATCATATAACTGTTCCCGTGTCATTCCCTGTTCATTGTCATGGTTACCAAAAGTGACCACAAAAGGTAGTTTACGTTTAACTACCGGTTCCAGTACCTGCAACATTCCGGAATCCGCCGGAGCAGAATAAACAACATCACCGGTAAATATCACCAAATCCGGACGTTCGTCATCAAGCACCTGATTAATACGTTCCAGAGCTATATCTGAAGCCCGATTTCCATATTTAAAATGCACATCGGTAAATTGCACAATCTTGAATTTACCATCTTTGCTAAATTTCAGTTCACTCTTCTGAGCCATACAAAAAGTCGTTACCAATAAGAAGGCAAGTGTTAAGTAAATTTTAAAAAGACGAATCATAATTATTTGTTTTAGGGGGTTAAGAAATCTTCTCTATCAGCACAGTAGCATAAGCTGATATACCTTCTTCACGACCTGTAAAACCGAGTTTCTCGGTAGTAGTCGCCTTAATGGAAATATCATCCATATCAATCCCCATAACAGTTGCCATCGTCTCCTGCATTAAAGGAATGTGCGCTTTTAACTTCGGGCGTTCGGCACAAATAGTTGCATCGATATTGCCCACTTTATATCCTTTGGTAGCAATCAACTCCACTGTTTTTTTCAGCAGTATCTTGCTATCTATATTCTTAAATTCTCCTGCCGTATCGGGGAAATGATAGCCAATATCACGCATATTCGCCGCCCCCAACAGAGCATCGCAAACAGCATGCAATAATACATCAGCATCCGAATGCCCCAGCAATCCTTTTGTGTGTTCCAAAAGAATGCCACCCAGCCATAACTCACGACCTTCGACCAACTGATGTACGTCGAAACCAAAGCCTACTCTTATCTTCATATTTTATATAACAAATGAGTACTAATGAATAAAAAAAGATCAACGAATATAGAAATCCAGCAGTTTTTCTCCCTCCAGATAACCTTGCAAACGCTGTCCGATACTAACAGGACCTACACCCACAGGAGTCCCAGTAAAGAGCAAGTCACCAATTTTCAAAGTTACAAACTGGCTTACATAAGCGATTATATCATCTATCTTGAAAAGCATATCTGCCGTACAACCGCGCTGCACTTCCTTACCGTCGATCAACAAATGAAAGTCAAGATTCTGAATATCCTTATAGTGCTCCACCGGAACAAAAGTTCCAATAGCAGCCGACGAATCAAAACCTTTGCAAAGCTCCCAGGGATTACCCTGCTCACGGAACTTTCGCTGAAGGTCACGAGCCGTAAAGTCGATCCCTACAGTCACTGCATCATAATAACGGTTAGCAAAGCGGGGAGCTATATTTTTCCCCAATCGATTAATACGAACCACCAGCTCCGTTTCATAATGTATCTCTTTAGAAAAGTCGGGAATGAAAAACGGTTTGCCATCCTTCAGAATAGCAGAATCAGGCTTCATAAAAATCACCGGCTCCGTATTTACTTGTGTATGTCCCAGTTCTTTGTTATGCTGGGCGTAGTTCATTCCTACTGCAATAATCTTCATTATTTCTCGTTAAAATTCAATCGGTTAAACATAACAGCCAAATGAGCATATAGAGACGTATTCTGCACCACTATATTCTCGGGTACACGGATTCGGAAAGGAGTAAAGTTCCATACGGCTTTTATACCTCCGTCTACCATCTTATCTGTAATTTCCTGAGCAATATTAATAGGTACGGTCAATACACCGATATTTACATCGTATTCTTTCATCTTTGCTTCAAAGTCATCGGAATGATAAATAGGAATACCATTCAGGTCTTTTCCCACCAGTTCCGGATTCACATCAAAAGCAGCCACAATCTCCAGTCCGAAATGATGCAAACCAGAATCCCGAAGCAAAGCAGCCCCCAGGCTACCTACACCAAACAAGAAGGCTTTGTGCATATTGGTAAATCCAAGAAAACTCTCTAACACCTCAATCAGCGCATCAATATTGTATCCCACTCTCGTACGCCCCGAGATATTGACGTATGACAAATCCTTGGCGATTTGGGAAGCGTCAATATTTATTTCCTTAGAGATTTGTGTAGAAGAGACATACTGCTCCCCTTTATCTTTCATTAGTTTTATATTGGACAGATACCAGGGAAGTCTGCGCAAGGTAGGCTCCGGCACTTTATCCGCCTCTTTTCGTATATAAGTGCTCATACTTCTTACAAAATTTGGTATTTTGCAAAAGTACATTATTTTTTGAGACTGACAACCCTATAACAGAAAACCTTAATAGAGATTAAACAAAACGATGAAAAGAGACTCAAATTTTGCTCTTTTCGATAAGTTTAATACTTTTGAAAAGGATTAAAAATGACAAGTATGAAAAATAATGATTGGAAAGATAGATTGAACGTTGTGTACTCCACGAATCCTGACTTCGGTTATGAAATGGATAACGATGAAGAACAGGTTACCCTCGACAAAGACAAGCAAAACCTGCGAGTTTCCATTGACAAAAAGAACCGGGGTGGTAAAGTGGTAACATTAATTACCGGATTTGTGGGTACGGATAATGATTTGAAAGAGCTAGGCAAGTTACTGAAAAGCAAATGTGGAGTAGGCGGTTCAGCTAAAGACGGAGAGATAATGGTACAAGGAGATTTCAAGACCAAGATCATAGATCTACTCATCAAAGAAGGATATACTAAAACCAAAGGTATAGGAGGTTAAATTAAATAATACAAGAAATGAGAAAAGTAATATTATTCTGTGCGGCAACACTATTCTCACTGTTGTCATTCGCACAAGAAAGTGATGCGGATATTGTAAAGGTAGGTGACAATATACCTGCCTTCACCCTTCATTCAACAGCAAACGGCACCATAAACTCTGCAGATCTAAAAGGGAAAGTTGTATTAATCAATATTTTCGCTACCTGGTGCGGCCCTTGCCAAAGCGAACTGGCTGAAGTTCAGAAAATACTCTGGCCTAAATATAAAAACAACAAGGATTTCTGTATGTTAGTGATCGGTCGCGAGCATACAGACGACCAATTAGCGGAATACAATAAAAGAAAAAGGTTTACATTTCCCCTCTACCCGGATCCCAAACGGGAAGTTACAGGTAAATTTGCCACCAAAATGATTCCCAGAAGTTATTTAATAAACAAAGAAGGAAAAGTAATATCAGCTACTACCGGCTATGAAGATGGAGCCATAGATACGCTGATGAAGCAAATAGATAAAGCATTGAAGTAGTCCCTATCCTAAGATATGCCTTAAAGAAAAAAGAGTCCGGTGCAATACCGAACCCTTTTCCCAAATTTTACATATAATAAATCTGACTTTGTAAGTAGTACTTAACAAGATTTGAATCAGATTATTCAGCTTTCAAAGTGAAACGCTTGAAGTCAACAATCTTCAGTTCAGGATCAGCAGCAGCCAACACTTCTCTTACAGTCTTCTTAGCGTCCATGATATCTTCCTGGTTCAGCAGGCAAACTTCTTTCAAGAACTTAGCCAGACGACCCTTAGCGATGTTCTGAATCATTTGTTCAGGCAAATGTGCAGCCTTTTCAGCAGAAACAGTAGCAATGATTTCTTTTGCTTTCGCTACATCTTCAGCTGTAATCCAACCTTTAGCCATATTGCTTTCCATGTGATCTTCGCTGTCTACATGAGCCGGGTTGATGTTAGCCTTCTTCAGAGCAGCTTCTACAGCCTTCTGCACCTGTTCAGCCTTTGTCTTTTCGATAGCTACTTCGATTTCTTTTTGCTTCACTTCTTCAGAAACACCATCCTCATCAATAGCGATCGGATTCATAGCAGCAATCTGCATAGCTACTTGCTTAGCCAACTGCTCGTCAACGTTCTTGTTAAAAGCAACAATCGTACAAAGACCATTTCTGTTCATGTGGTTGTAAACAGCAGTGCTTGCGCCTTCTACAGTCATGTAACCATCAAGTTCCATTTTCTCACCTGTGATACCGCTACGGTCAGTCACTGCATCCTGTACAGTACCGTTACCCATCGGCAATGCTTTTACTTCGTCCAATGTCTTGCATTTGTTAGCCACAGCAAGATCAAGAATATCCTGAGTCAGTTTCACAAAGTCAGCATTCTGAGCTACGAAGTCAGTTTCGCACTTCAAAGCAATGACAACGGCATAGTCACCAGTAGTCTTAGCCAAAACGCAACCTTCAGAAGCCTCACGTTCAGAACGCTTAGCAGCAACAGCTTGTCCTTTCTTACGGATAATCTCCATTGCCTTGTCGTAATCGCCATCAGCCTCTGTTAATGCATTCTTGCAATCCATCATACCAGCTCCGGTCATTTTGCGCAGCTTGGTAATATCAGCCATAGTTACAGCCATAATAATTTCCTTTATTTAAATGAATAATAATTTTCGAAACAAAAAATGTGCCAATCTGCCAATCAAGATGCAAGTGTATAACAATACCCTTGCACATTAGCAAATTGGCACATTTTATATATTAAGCCTCTTCGTCTTCCTTGATGAAAGCAGCAGCTTTAGCTGCGTTGATAGCTTCTTCGTCAGACTTGTCGAGTCTAGCTTTTACTGATTTCTTCTTGCCTTTGTTAGCAGGAGCTTCACCAGCTGCTTCCATGTCGATCTTTTCAGCTTTTCTTTCTTCCAAACCTTCGATCATTGCAGCGCAACAAGCATCCAGGATAACTTCTATTGATTTAGTAGCGTCATCATTAGCAGGAATTACGAAATCCACGTTTGAAGGATCAGAGTTAGTATCAACGATACCAAATACAGGGATACCCAAACGGTTAGCTTCGCGAACTGCGATATTTTCTTTCATTACGTCGATTACGAACAATGCAGACGGCAGACGAGTCAGATCAGCGATAGATCCCAAAGTCTTGTCCAATTTTGCACGTTGACGAGAAATCTGAAGAACTTCTCTCTTAGAGAGGTTAGAATATGTACCATCGTTAGTCAATTTATCGATAGTAGCCATTTTCTTCACAGCCTTACGGATAGTCGGGAAGTTAGTCA
>ENA-OPMR01000547-OPMR01000547.1-human-gut-metagenome-genome-assembly--contig:-NODE-547-length-8262-cov-1.692214_pt1 | contig 8262 bp, 7 predicted proteins | sample MGYA00241532_ERZ501761 | MGnify/ENA primary metagenome ERZ501761 (study PRJEB25962, sample SAMEA2042650) | human gut metagenome | biome: human gut; feature: human-associated habitat; material: faeces... | reverse complement strand
GAACTGTGTATCGGGTTGCGTAGAAAACCAATTGCCGATACGACGAAATATTATGTGGCCCGCATAACTCCAAAAGGAGGAAAGTACAGCGTAGGCGGAAAGTATGAAGACGGATACATGAAAGCATCTATCCGGGAGTTGGGAACTTACACTGTTGCCATCGATACCATCCCGCCGGAGATTATCCCTGTCAACAAGAATCAGTGGGGAAGAAACGGAAAAATTGTCTATCGTTTGAAAGATCAGGGCGCGGGAATTGCTTCCTATCGTGGAACGATTGACGGAAAGTATGCGCTTTTCGGACGTCCCAATATTGTGAAATCATACTGGGAATGTACGTTGGACCCCAAACGCGTAAAGAAAGGAGGCAAGCATACTGTTGAATTTACAGTGACCGACTATTGTGGGAATGAAACAGTGGCCCGTGAAAGCTTTATTTGGTAAATTATTAAAAGTGAATCATATATTTATTATGAAGAGAAGAATTATTCTTTGTGCCGCCGTATTGATGGCGGCTGTGGCGAACACCTTCGCCCGCACCAACCTGATTGTCGGAAAAAATGCGTCTGCCGATGGCTCGACGATTGTTTCCTATTCTGCCGACTCGTACGGCTTATTCGGAGAACTTTATCATTATCCGGCTGCTACCTATCCAAAAGGTACGATGCTGAAAGTTTATGAATGGGATACCGGCAAGTATCTGGGAGAAATAGAGCAGGCACGCCAGACTTACAATGTAGTCGGTAATATGAATGAATATCAGGTTACCATTGGTGAGACAACTTTCGGCGGACGTCCGGAATTGGCCGATTCTACAGGGATTATCGATTACGGAAGTCTGATTTATATCGGTTTGCAACGTTCGCGCACTGCCCGTGAAGCAATTAAGATCATGACCGACTTAGTGCAGCAATACGGCTATTATAGCGAAGGAGAATCCTTTACTATTGCCGATCCGAACGAAATATGGATTATGGAAATGATTGGTAAAGGTCCCGGCATCCGTGGAGCAGTTTGGGTAGCTGTACGTGTGCCCGATGATTGCATTTCGGCCCATGCCAACCAGTCACGTATCCACCAGTTTGATATGAACGACAAGGAAAACTGCATGTACTCTCCGGATGTCGTTTCTTTTGCCCGTGAGAAGGGATATTTTAATGGAGTAAACAAAGACTTTAGCTTCTCATTAGCCTATGCGCCTCTTGATTTTGGTGCCCGCCGTTTCTGTGAGGCTCGTGTGTGGAGCTATTTTAATAAGTTCACAGATAACGGAAAAGATTATCTTCCTTACATTGAGGGAAAGACCAATACGCCGATGCCTCTTTTTGTGAAACCGAAACATAAGTTATCCGTGCAAGATGTGAAAGATATGATGCGCGACCATTATGAAGGAACGCCCCTTGACATCTCCAATGATTTTGGAGCCGGACCTTATAAGACACCTTACCGTCTTTCTCCTCTGAACTTCAAGGTAGATGGCCAGGAATATTTCAACGAACGTCCGATTTCCACTCAACAAAGCGGGTTTGTATTTGTTGCACAAATGCGGGCTCATAAGCCGGACCCGATAGGCGGTGTACTTTGGTTTGGTGTGGATGATGCGAACATGGCTGTATTTACCCCGGTTTATTGTTGTGCTACTAAAGTGCCGGTATGTTATACCCGTGTAGATGGGGCCGATTATATTACTTTCTCCTGGAATTCTGCTTTCTGGATTTTCAACTGGGTATCTAATATGGTCTATCCGCGTTATGATTTGATGATCGGTGATGTACGGGAAGCGCAGAAAGAAATGGAAACTACTTTCAACAATGCACAGGAAGGCATTGAAGAAATGGCTGCCAAACTGCTGGCAAAAGATAAGAACGCAGCGGTTGACTTTCTGACAAACTATACAAATATGACCGCACAGAGTACTTTCGATACTTGGAAACAATTGGGTACATTCTTGATTGTGAAGTACAATGATGGAGTGGTGAAACGTGTTAAAGACGGTCAGTTTGAGCGTAATTCTATTGGACAACCTGCCGGAGTGATGCGTCCCGGATATCCGAAAGAATTCTTGCAGGAATATGTCAAGCAGACTGGTGACAGATATAAAGTGCCACAAGAATAGATATTAAGTATGAGATATTAGGTATTAAGTATATCGCTTTTTAATTCTTAATTCTCAAATTTCAATTAAAAGAATAGGAATTATAAACTTATTATTTTACATTTGTGTGCTCAAGAAATTGATAATAAATAATTCATTAACCAATAAATAACAATCGAAATGGAAAATCAGGAACTTATTAAACAGGTCACTGAAAAAGCCGAAAAATGGCTAACCCCGGCTTATGATGCTGAAACCCAGGCTGAAGTGAAGCGTATGTTGGAAAACGATGATAAAACCGAACTAATTGAAGCTTTCTACAAAGATCTTGAATTTGGTACTGGTGGTCTGCGTGGTATTATGGGTGTAGGTAGCAATCGTATGAATATCTATACGGTAGGTGCTGCCACTCAAGGACTTTCCAACTATCTGAAAAAGAACTTCAAAGACCTGCCGCAGATTTCTGTAGTAGTAGGTCACGATTGCCGCAACAACAGCCGTTTGTTTGCGGAAACTTCTGCTAATATTTTCTCTGCCAATGGTATTAAAGTATATCTGTTTGACGACATGCGTCCGACACCGGAAATGTCTTTCGCCATCCGTCACCTCGGTTGCCAGAGCGGTATCATTCTGACTGCTTCTCACAATCCGAAGGAATACAACGGTTACAAGGCATATTGGGACGATGGTGCACAGGTATTGGCTCCACACGATAAAGGTATCATCGACGAAGTGAATGCAATTGCTTCTGCTGCCGATATTAAATTCCAGGGAAATCCGGATTTGATTCAGATTATCGGTGAAGACATCGATAAGATTTATCTGGATATGGTGAAAACTGTTTCTATTGATCCGGCAGCTATCGCCCGTCACAAAGATATGAAGATTGTCTATACTCCGATTCATGGTACAGGTATGATGTTGATTCCTCGTGCATTGAAAATGTGGGGATTCGAAAACGTATTTACTGTGCCCGAACAGATGATTAAGGACGGTAACTTCCCGACTGTCGTATCTCCGAACCCGGAAAACGCGGAAGCTCTTTCTATGGCTGTAAACCTTGCCAAAGAAATTGATGCTGACCTCGTTATGGCTTCCGACCCGGATGCTGACCGTGTGGGTATTGCTTGCAAGGATGATAAAGGCGAATGGGTACTGATTAACGGTAATCAGACTTGTATGATGTACCTTTATTATATTCTGACACAGTACAAACAACTGGGTAAGATTAAAGGTGGCGAGTTCTGTGTGAAGACAATCGTAACAACTGAACTAATCAAGAAAATAGCAGATAAGAACAATATCGAAATGCTTGACTGCTACACCGGATTTAAATGGATTGCCCGTGAAATCCGTCTGCGTGAAGGCAAACAGAAATATATAGGTGGTGGTGAAGAAAGCTACGGATTCCTTGCCGAAGATTTCGTTCGCGATAAAGATGCCGTATCAGCTTGCTGTTTGATTGCTGAAGTTGCTGCATGGGCAAAAGATAATGGTAAATCCTTGTATCAGTTGTTGCTGGATATCTACGTAGAATACGGATTCTCTAAAGAGTTTACTGTAAACGTAGTGAAACCGGGTAAGAGCGGTGCAGAAGAAATCAAAGCTATGATGGAGAACTTCCGTGCCAATCCTCCGAAAGAATTGGGTGGCTCTAAAGTGATCTTAAGCAAAGATTATAAGACACTGAAACAGACAGATGATAAAGGTAACGTAACTGCAATCGATATGCCGGAACCATCTAACGTACTTCAATATTTCACTGAAGACGGTAGCAAAGTTTCCGTTCGTCCTTCAGGTACAGAACCTAAGATTAAGTTCTATATGGAAGTTCAGGGTGAAATGGGTTGCCGCAATTGTTATGCTTCTGCCGAATCTGCCGCAATGGAAAAGATTGAAGCAGTGAAGAAATCATTGGGTATCTGATTTTGTTTCTTCTGAAATTTCAGATATAGATAACGAAAGATAAAAAATAAATAGCGCCTCCATGGTCTTTTCGAAGATTATGGAGGCGCTTCTTTTTCTCTATACATAGCTCTGATTCTGCCTATTTTCGGGCTTTTTCCCCAACTTGGCACAGTTCTTTCATTTCCTTTGCATTCTTTAAGTCCACTTGCTAATCCTTCTTGCGAGAATCTTGTTGTATTGACATCATCTCAATTTCAACCCGCAGGCTGCGGATACACATGTTTTGTTGATGCTTTAGAGTGATACGTTCAGTTTCATATTCGTAAGTTGTTCGTTTGTAGTTATGTGTATTTCGTGGCCTGCTTTCTTAGTCTATTTTTCAGTCAGTGCTATTTCTTTTTTTCTGTTATTTCTTCGTGCCTATCCAAGTCCATTTATGCCATATTGTTTCCAATGGTCCTTGTTTATGTTTAGACAGCCACCATTTGCAGAACCGAACTTGCGCCAGGAAAAGAATAATACCGATAATCAGGCTAAGAGTATATCCACAGTAAGGAGCAAGATAGAATCCGAATGGGAAATAGATAATGGCTCCCAAAATAGATTGAGAAATATAATTGGTCAAGCTCATTTTTCCGTAGAATCGCAGATTAGATACAGTTTTCTTGAACTGATCCTTCTGATAAAGCAACACGAAAGAAGCAACAAGTACAATCGTAAATGCAAATTTCTGCCACATATCAAAGGCAGTACCTACCGTTTGCTGAATTAAACTGCTGTCACTTTGCATGATCTGTTCTTTCAGAGAATACAGTGGCGCGAAACTGATAGCTGCAATAATAAGTGCTTTCATCCAGAACTTCAAATGAGATTCGGTAGTTACGAACAATTCTTTGCGTCCGATATATAAGCCAAACAGGAAAAGTCCGGCAGTCTGTAAGAAACGTCCGGCACCGATAGCCCAAAACAGGCTTGCTTTCTGTCCTAAAGTAACATTACCTATCAGAAAATCCCAAAAGTTTCCGGCTTTGGTGTATTCCGCTACTTCAGCATACATGGCTCCGACATTCAAATCGGGTAGGGTATAGGCAGGATTGAAAAGGCTCATTATATAATGAAACCATTCAATCGGTTGCAGTGAAAACAAGATGGCGGTGATTAGAATCGCTTTGTCACTCCATTTACGTACGATAAATAGTACAAGACTGACTACAACAAACAGAAGCAGGACATCTCCTGCCGGGAAGAAAGCAGCATTCAGAGTGGCGAATCCTGCCAGCAATATCATTCTCCATAAAAAGCGGTAACCAAAATCTTTTCCTTTCAACTGCTGGTTGTGCGACTGGATATAGAAAGTGAATCCGAAAAGCAGAGCGAATATGGCATAAGACTTTCCGGCAAGCAGTGAAAATGTCGCATTAAATACTCCGGCATCCAAAATGGTGAGCCATTCAGGAGAACTTCCCGGATATACGGGGAAAATGAAATGCTCCAGGTTATGAACCAGAAGGATGGCCATTACAGCAAATCCTCTAAGAGCATCTACTACTTCAATTCGGGGTGTTTTTGTTGATAATTCCATGGGGCTAATTTATGATTGTTTTTTAGTTAGTATTTGTTTTACCCATCTATTGGCAGGCTTTTCAAAATAATAATAAGAAAGTAAGCTAAGCGCAATAGTGATGCAAAAAATGACGGGGACACTTATCATCCAATGTATGTGCCATTGATACAGAGTAGCCATTTGGAGGTATGTGAGTATAATAAATAAATGTATCAGATAGAAACTATAACTGATTTCTCCTCCTATCACTAAGACCCGATTGGATAGTAACCGGGATATATACCCTCTTTGTAAGGCAAAGATAAGTATCACCAAAGAAACGGGTAGCCAGTAGTAACAAGAATAGCGGTATACTTTGGGAATGTCTGCGGCACAAAAATAGAAAACAAAAAATAAAATGACTACTCCTATTTCTAATAGTGTTCCGGTGGAATAAGAAATCTTTTTGTTGAATATTGACCGATAAAACTGATAAAGTAAAACACCTACAAAAAAGTCCGGCAGGCGGGTGATTGGATTTACATACCAGTATGCTTTAATTTGTTCTTCAGCAGTCAGATGCATACCTGTCAGCATAATCAGCAGGCAGATGAAAAGAGTGATACATAGATTCCGTTTACTATTTAAGAAAGGAATGATGAGGGGGAAACAGAAATAAAATAACTGTTCGCAGCCCAGACTCCACGAAGGACTATTGAATGAGAAAAAATAATCTGCAGAAGGGAAGAACGGTTGCAATAAAAAAGTGGAAGCGGCGAAGTGTTTTATCCAGTCTGTCGTATCGTTGTATTGAACATACCCTCCTATGCATGCGGCAATTAATAGAGTAAGTAGATGGAGGGGGTAAATGCGGGCAATGCGTGCTACCCAAAAAGTACGTTTGGTGGTGATCTTTTCCAATAACTTTTCTTCATAATTATAGGCAATAATGAAGCCACTAAGGATGAAAAAAAAGCTGACTCCAACAAATCCTTCTTTAAAGAAGTGTGTGTCGAAGCTCGGATCCAGAACATAACAATGTGCCCCGAATACCATCAAGGCAAATAATATTCGTAAAGAAGTTAATGTGTTAATCACGATACTTATCAGTTTTTTTGTATTCGCTGACAAAAGTACTGTTTTCTTGTGATATAAAAATTCACATAGATTAAAAAGAATCAAGATTCAGACCGTAGGCGGCTAAGATGTTGGGGAGTCATGCCTAGAAAGGAGGCTATATATCCCAATTGGGCACGGTGAATGACATCGGGTTGCTCACGTAAAAGTTGTTCATAACGTTCTTTGGCCGGAAGATACAATCGGTTGATATGGTGAATATCCATGTACAACAAACATTCCTGATGAATGACACGTCCCCAGTTGGCAATTTCTATATTAGTTTCATAAATCTGATTTAAATCTTCAATACGTATGGCATATAGTTCACAATCTTCCAGTAATTCTACATATTCGTATCCCGGTTGATTATGATATAAATCTTTCATGGCAAAGGTAATATCACCTTCGCGTGAAAACCAGATCGTGATTTCTTCTCCGTCACGTAAACAATAGGACCTACAAAACCCTTTTTCAATAAAGTAGACGTGGCGGTCTAGTACTCCACCGTGTATCAGTAAATGTTTTTTAGGAAGCTCCATTTTCTTCATATAGCTGAAGAGTACTTCTAAAGAACTGTCGGATACCGGATAATACTGACGGATTCCTTTGATGATATTTTCCATGTTTGATTTATTCATTTGGATGTTCTATCCACCAATCAATCATCTTTCGGGCAAGACTAAGTTTTCTGGGAAGTTCGGGTAAATTGTCTCTTGTATAAAAGTCTCCCGAGCTCAATTCTTCATCTTGGAGGTTGATTTCCCCTCCGGCATAATCAGCAATAAAGCCGACCATTAGTCCGCTAGGATAAGGCCAGGGCTGATTACCGAAATAAGTGATATTCTTTACATCCAGTCCGGTTTCTTCTTTCACTTCACGTGCTACACATTCTTCTAGCGTTTCTCCGGTTTCCAGAAATCCGGCAACGAGACTGTTGAATGTTCCTTTAAAATTGCGGGCATGCACTAAGAGTAGTGAATCTTTTTTTCTCACTAATACAAGAATCGCTGTGGAAATGGAAGGATATGCTTCCCGGCCACATTTCGGACAACGCTTCATGATAGATTCTTTCTGTTCCATAGGCGTGCCGCAGGCGGAACAAAAGCGGCTGTTCTATCCCAATGCAGAATCTCATGTGCTTTTCCTGCTGTCTGATAATGAGACAAAGGAAGATATTCATAGGAGGCACGAAGCCCTATCATGATCCATTGCTCCGATTCTTCAATGGGAGAGGAGAGGGAGAAAGCCTTGCAGTTTTTCCCTTCCAGTGTAGTGATATTGTGTACGGTTGTTTTTTCTTTAATAACAATAGGAGAGCTTTCTCCACACGGGATGGCATATATGGCATCTTCTTTTTTCTCAAGAAGCAGTTGGTCTTTGTAAAAGATAAACCACCATGATTGTGCTGTCTGATTCATTTTAATTCTAATTCTTGATCTTCGCGCTGCGAAGTTATAAAAAAACTAGATTGATATTTAGACTTATCAGATAAAATACAGGGCAACTGCACCAAAATTTGATTCATAACCGTGCAGAAATGAGCTAAATGATAATTTATTGGGGTGCCCTGAAAGGGCTTAATTATATAGCGTAGGGC
>ENA-OPMR01000543-OPMR01000543.1-human-gut-metagenome-genome-assembly--contig:-NODE-543-length-8297-cov-1.392866_pt1 | contig 8297 bp, 5 predicted proteins | sample MGYA00241532_ERZ501761 | MGnify/ENA primary metagenome ERZ501761 (study PRJEB25962, sample SAMEA2042650) | human gut metagenome | biome: human gut; feature: human-associated habitat; material: faeces... | reverse complement strand
TCGCCAATTATAACTTTTGCTGAGTCTAAAAAGCAACAATTATAATTTATATATGTATTATTGCCAATAAATACATGATCGCCATAATCACAACGAAATGGTGGCACAATATAGCTATCTTGACCTATTTTTGCTACTATTTTTCTTACTAAAGACATCACATATTCCGTATCAAAATGACTAGCTCTACTCAATTCACTGACTAAACCATATGTTTTATCTTTTATATCAGTTAATTCTTGTTCAAAAACATCGTATAATAATCCTTCTTCTTGTAATTCTCTTGCTGTTTTTGTCATACAACTTTACTCCTCAAAATACATATTTATTCTTTTCTCTAGTTTAGCAAAAAAAGAGCCTTGATAACAAGACTCTTTTTTTTATCAATATACATACTTTTCTAATGATGGGTTCAATTCTTCTAGTGTTGTTATCTCAGTTGTATTCATATCTGTTGTTACATCAGAAGCAACTTCGACATTTTCTTCACTACTATTATTTTCTTTATACTCATTATTATTTATATTATTGTCTACATCACTAGATACTTCTACTTTTGTATTTTCAGCTACATCTACATCTTTTGCTTTTGTTTGTTGTGCTGTATCTGCTACATCTGTTGTTTTATTATTTAAGCTTTTAGCTCTGTTAACAATTGCAGCATCTAAAGCTGCTAAATTTTTATTTGTTTCTCTACTGTGTTTTATTCTTTGTTCTGTAATTTTATTTAATTTAATTACATTTTGTTTACTCACTACAGTTTTATCTTGCAACTCGCTAGGGTCATAGAAACTAAAGCCAAATTCAAGCCAAACTGGCGCATCGTCCCAACGATAATCATCATTGTAAAATACTGCAATCAAAGTTTTTTGCCCACGTGTAGCTGAAGCTACTAAGCAATCTCCTGCTGCATTTGTAAAACCTGTCTTTATGCCATTAGCACCTTCAAAACCACTTTTTAAAAAGCGATTTGTAGTAGTTACATATTCAGTATGACCATCCATATATTTCATATTATATGCTTTTTTACTTACTATTTCTCTAAATTCAGGCTTTTTCATAGCATAACTTGCAATAATTGCCATATCATGAGCAGTAGAATAATGACCTTGAGCTGTAAGTCCATGAGGATTTAGAAAATGCGTATTTACTGCCCCTAGTTCTTTTGCTTTGTCATTCATCATTTTAGCAAATGCTGGTACACTTCCCGCTACTGTTTGCGCTACAGCTACGGCTGCATCATTGCCAGATACTATCATCATACCAGTCAAAGCTTCTCTTAAAGTTATTTTATCGCCTAATCTTAAACCCAAAGAAGAAGGCTCTGTATTCACTGCTTCTGGTGTTATCACTAATGGCTCGTCTAATTTGCCACTTTCTAAAGCTAAAATCGCTGTCATTATTTTTGTGGTGCTAGCAGGATGCATTATTTTATCTTCATCTTTACCGTATAATACACCATTATCATCAGCATCTATCAAACAAGCTGACACTGCACTTGTATCAGGGTTAGGCAAGGTCTTTGCCAAAGCTATGTTGCAAATCAATAAACATAAGCTAAAAATTATAGCTATCTTTTTTAAATACATAAAAATAAACGCTTCTCTCTTTATCTAATTTATTTACGTCTAGGATTTTGTTTAAGTGTATCAATATCATATGGAGTTTCTTGATATACATAATAGTTAAGCCAGTTATTAAATAATAAGTTAGCTACACTTCTCCATCTTACAATCGGTTCTTTTGTTGGGTCATCATCAGGATAATAATTGATAGGAATGTGCATATCCATACCAGCTTTTATATCTCTATCATATTCGCTTTTCAAACTATATGGATCATATTCTGCATGACCTGTAATGAAAAATTCATTATCTTTCAAATTAGCAACAATATAAACTCCTGCATCGCCTTCTGCCATGATAGTTAAATCTTTTACTTTTTCAATATCTTCTCTTTTCATACCGATATGACGAGAATGTGGTACATAGAATTCATCATCAAAACCACGGAATAATTTTTCATGTTTTACATTTAAATGATGTTTATATACACCAAATACTTTTTTAGGTTCATAATATTTTTTTATACCATAATGATGATAAAGTCCTGCAAAAGCACCCCAACAAATATGGAAAGTAGACCAAGCATGTTTCCTGCTCCAATCCATAATTTCGCATACTTCTTTCCAATATGCTACTTCTTCATATTCCATACGTTCAACAGGTGCACCTGTGATGATAAAACCATCATAATATTTATCTTTTACATCTTCAAAAGTACCATAAAATTGAGATAAATATTGTATTGATGTATGTTTTGGTAAATAAGACTCTGTGTAAATAAAATCTACTTCAATCTGTAGCGGTGTATTACCTAAAAGTCTTAATAATTGCGTTTCTGTAACAGTTTTATTAGGCATTAAATTTAAAATTAAAATCTTGAGGGGACGAATATCTTGTGTATAAGCTCTTTCGGTATCCATCACGAAAATATTTTCGCTCTCTAGTATTTGTGAAGCTGGTAATGTACTTGGTATTTTTATAGGCATATTTTCTTATCCTCCCACTATTATTATAAATTTTATGTAATATCTAAAAACTTTTTGCTATGGCGTTAATTCTATCACAGCGATAAAACCTCGTCAATTAAGATTGAGTTTGACTCTTGAGCTTTTATCTATAACTTTTTTTTCATATTATATGATATAATTACTAATAACATTTATTAAGGAGACTTTTTATGCTTGAACAAAATATCACAGCTTATCTAGCAAATCTACTTAAACTAAAAACAAGTCAAATAAATGCTGCTGTAAAACTCATAGACGAAGGTAATACAATTCCTTTTATCGCACGTTATCGTAAAGAAGCAACTGGCAATATGAAAGATGAACAGCTTCGTGATTTAAACGATAAGCTTATTTATGTACGTAATTTAATTAAACGTCAAAATGAAATAAAAAATAGCATTGAAGAACAAGGAAAAATGACTCCTGAACTCTCCTTGGCTATAGATAAAGTAGAAAAACTTCAAGAACTTGAAGACATATATCTACCATATAAACAGAAAAAACGCACTCGTGCTATGATTGCTAAAGAAAAAGGTTTAGAGCCACTCGCTCAATTTATCTTAAAACAAGAAGACAGCTCTGAAAAACTTGAAGATATCGCCTTGAAATATTTAAATGACGAGGTAACTTCTAGTGATGAAGTACTCGCTGGTGCTTCTGACATTATTGCCGAAACTATTTCTGATAGTGCAGATATTCGTGCTAAACTTCGCCAACATCTCTGGCAAACTTCTTCATTGAGCATTACTAGAGATAAAGAAGCTGACAGTGATGAAGCTTTTCTCATGTACGAAGATTATACAGAACCAATTAAACATCTACCATCACATCGCATTTTAGCTATCAATCGCGGTGAAAGTAAAGATATTTTAAAAGTAAAATTAATCAGTGATATAGATAAAGATATTGCTATCATCACTAAATTTATCTTAAAACAAAATAGTCCATACAAAGAATTTCTTACAAATGCAATCATTGATGCCTATAAACGTCTAATCTTCCCTGCACTTGAAAGAGAAATTCGCAATCAGCTTACTGAAACAGCTCAGACTCAAGCAATCCATGTATTTGCTTCCAATCTCAAACAATTGCTCTTACAAGCACCACTAGCTGGTTATACTGTAATGGGACTTGACCCTGGATATCGTACAGGTTGTAAAATGGCAATTGTCGATGCTACAGGACAAGTTTTAGACCATGGTGTATTATATATCACTATGAGTGATGACGCTAAAGCAAAATCTGCACAGAAGCTATTAGATTATATTCAAAAATATAAAGTAAATTTAATCTCTATCGGCAATGGTACTGCTTCTTATGAAACAGAAGAATTCGTAGCTAATTTAATCAATGAACATAAATTACCTGTTCATTATTTAATCACTAACGAAGCAGGCGCATCTGTTTATTCTGCTTCCAAATTAGCTGTAGAAGAATTACCTGAATATGATGTAACTATTCGTGGCGCTATCTCTATCGCTCGTCGTATTCAAGACCCATTAGCTGAACTTGTAAAGATTGAACCTAAAGCTATTGGCGTCGGTCAATATCAACATGATGTCAATCAAAAAGAATTAGCTAATACTTTAGATGCTGTTATTGAAGCTGCTGTTAACCATGTAGGTGTAGAACTAAATACAGCTTCTGCTGCTCTTTTAAAACATATTGCTGGTATCAATGCTACTGTAGCTAAAAACATCATTAAATATCGTGATGAACATGGCATATTTGCTTCACGTAAAGAACTATTAAAAGTTTCTCGTCTTGGACCTACAGCTTATACTCAATGTGCAGGATTTTTGCGCATCAATGGTGCTACTTGCCCACTCGATAATACGCCTGTACATCCTGAATCATATCCTCTTGCTGAGCAAATATTAGCTGAATTAGGATTTTCCCTTGAAGATTTAGCTGATAAAAATAAATTAGATTTACTTAAAGCTAAAATCAAATTAGTAGATATAGATAAATTAGCTACTAAATTAAATGCTGGCGTTTTTACTGTTAAAGATATCTTAGATGCTCTAACAAAACCAGGTCGCGACCCACGTGAAGATTTACCAGCACCACTTACACGCCAAAATATCATCAAATTAGAAGATATCAAAGTGGGTACTATCATGCGTGGTACAGTTCGCAATATCACTGATTTCGGTGTTTTTGTTGACATTGGTATCAAGACTGCTGGTCTTATTCATATCTCTGAATTAAGCAATAAACATGTAAAACACCCATTAGATGTTGTATCTGTTGGTGATATTTTAAATGTTTTAGTCATCAGTGTAGATGCTAAACGCAATCGCATTGGCTTAAGCCTTAAACAAGTAACAAAGGAGAACAATAATGTCCTTGCTTAATCAAACTATAAAAAAAATCTTACCACCAGATCAAAGAGCGATAAAATTTGTTGAAAATAAATTAGCTCAAACCATGACAAATGCAGATGGTCTTGGTGAGTTAAAAAATCTATTATTACGCTATGTAGGTATCACAGGTCAAATTCACCCTGAAATTCCTAAAAAATTCACTATCATAACTTGTGGCGACCATGGTGTTGCTGAAATGAATGTCAGCGCTTATCCTCAAGAAACAACAGCACATATGACTAAAAATTACCTCGTTTCTAAAGGTGCTGTAGCCAATTGCATGTCTAATTTTTGTGGTTCTGATATGATAGTTGTAGATATGGGTATCAAAGCTCCCGTTGATGATATTCCTGGATTAATCGACCGCAAAATCGCTCATGGCACACAAAACTGTGCTAAAGGCCCTGCAATGACTCGTGAACAAGCAATCCGTGCCATTGAAACTGGTATAGAACTTGTAAATGAATATGCTAAACAAGGATATCGCTGTTTCTTGCCTGGAGAAATGGGCATCGCTAATACTACATCAAGCGCTGCTATGGTAGCTTGTCTTTGTAATCTAACACCTAAACAAGCAACAGGTAGAGGAACTAATATCTCTGATGAACGACTTGCCATTAAAATTGAAGTAGTAAAACAAGCTTTAAAAGTAAATAAACCTGACCCTACTGATGGTATTGATGTCATTAGTAAATTAGGTGGCTTTGAACTTGCTTGTATCACAGGCATAATATTAGGTGCTGCCGCTAATCGTTGCTTTGTCGTTTTAGATGGCTTTAATACAGGCTCAGCTGCTTTAGTTGCTCAAGCTATTTGCCCTGAAATAACAAATTATCTCATGGCATCTCATTTAGCTGCTGAACCAGCTCATAACGCTATTTTAAAGAAATTAAATCTATCTCCATACATGGACTTACAATTCCGCTTAGGCGAAGCTACAGGCTCATCTATCGCTGTTAATATTTTAGACTGTGCTATTGAAGCTTATCAATCTGTATATCAAGCAGCACTTGCCGAAACAGATAAATTAATCCGCCCTAACATTCCTCAAGCAGATTTAAATACAAAGACCACATTATTAAAACGCACTCGCAATATTCCAGCTTTAGACGCAGATATCCAAAAACAATGTAGATTTCGCATTGATAATCTGACTAAACCTATTTATAGTTTAGGTAGATTAGAAGAAATAGCTGAACATATATCTGGTATTGTAAAAAAAGTGAAACCTACATCTGTACGCAAAAAAATCATTGTTTTAACATCTGAAAAAAGCTGTAGTATCGTACAACATCGACTCACTCAATCATTTGCTCATCATGCTAATGCAGATTATCATTTCACTGCTATTCCACAATCCAATCTCACAGAAAAGACATTATCCTTCAGTCTTTTACAAGGTATAAGTTATGGCTCTAAAATCAAAAATGTTGAAGTTTTAGGCATAGCTTGCTGTGAAACTCATCCTAAAGAAATTTGTGGTACATTTAGCTTAAATATTCAACAACAATTATGTCTACCTAATGGTGATTTACGTTACGGTAAACGCGGTTTCCTTTCCTTAACACCTACAGAAGATTTACAACAAATCGCTTTTATGGCAGGTATTGCCATAGGTGCTGCTAGCAATGGCATATTGACATTATCTGATGATTTAGTATCCACTATCGCTTTAAAATACGCTTTAGTTTTAGCTCCTGCTATCAATCCTTATCTAATGTTTGTATGTCCTGATTATTTAGATTTAAATATAACTACAGGCGGTGGTTGTATCTGTAGCTTGGGCATGAAATTAATTGACGCATCTCTTCAAATGATGAAAGATATGAAGACATTTGCTGAAGCAGGCGTTGCCATAGCTACTGATGGACCTGGAGCTGGTATTCAAGTAGATAAATAAAATGTTTCACGTGAAACATTTTTAATTTTAGATTTTATAAATACAAAGAGGAGTAATAATGACACTTAGACATTTAGCTATATTTATTAAAGTTTGTGAAGAAAATGGTATTACTGCTGCTGCCAAAAAACTTCATATGACTCAACCATCTGTTAGTCAAGTTATTCAAGAATTAGAAGCACATTATCAAACACTTCTATTTGAACGTTTAGGTCGTCGCATTTTTATTACAGAGGCAGGTCGTAGATTATTACGTTATTCTCGCAATTTGATCAATCTGAACGCTCAAACAGAACAAGCTATGCGTGCATTCAATGAAGTATATCATCTTCGCATTGGTGCTAGTATCACCATCGGCAGTAATTTTCTCATTGATTTAATTCAGCATATTTCCCATAATGGTTCTGGCAAAGAAATCTTTTCAGAAATTCATAATACATCTGAGCTTGAAGAAATGCTTTTAAATGATAGCTTAGATTTAGCTTTAGTTGAAGGTGAAATCCATTCTGAATACTTGATTACTAAACCTTTTATGAATGATGAATTAGTCTTCATCATTGGACAAAATCATCCATTAGCTGATAAAGAAATCACTCTTGAAGATTTAACAAAACTAAGATTTTTCGTTCGTGAAACAGGCAGTGGAACTCGTGAATTATTTGAACAAGTAATGCACAGACATAATATTTATTATCAGACTGCTGGTATTTACAATAGCATGGAAAAAGCTGTCATCAGTGGTTTAGGTGTTTCTGTAATCTCCACTGAAGCTATCAAAGATGAATTAAAAGAAGGCAAATTAAAAACTTTTACTATGCCTGAACTTGTATTTAAACGTCAATTTAATATTGTTTATCATAAAAACAAATTCATACCACCAGAAATGCAAGAAGTAATTGATGAATGTTTACAATTATCATCAAATAAATAATCATTACTTTTTAAAATAAATTATTTCTATTATCATTGACAGATTTTATATTTATCTATTATAATAATAACGATATTAAAAGGGAGTAACTTCCTTGTGTTATTGTCAACAATCACTGTAGCAATCGCTTCTGGCAATAACGTCGATTATTTTCGATAAGTGAGACTTTTAATACGCATATAATTCATGTGTGTATTAAAAGTCTTTTTTTGTGTTCAAAAGACTTTTAATGGAAGGAGCAATTTATGGAAATCTTATCTACTCAATTTTTATTAGCTTTAGGTTCTATTATTTTACTTGATTTAGTATTAGCTGGTGATAATGCTGTAGTCATTGCTATGGCTTCTCGTAAATTACCAGAAAATATGCGTAAACGTGCCATTTATATTGGTACTGCCGGTGCTGTAGTAATTCGCGCTATCATGACTTTAATTGCAACATATTTATTAACAATTCCTTTTCTACAAGCAATCGGCGGTCTTATCTTATTGCCAATAGCTTTTAAATTATTAAAACCAGAAAAACACA
>ENA-OPMR01000541-OPMR01000541.1-human-gut-metagenome-genome-assembly--contig:-NODE-541-length-8344-cov-1.616118_pt1 | contig 8344 bp, 9 predicted proteins | sample MGYA00241532_ERZ501761 | MGnify/ENA primary metagenome ERZ501761 (study PRJEB25962, sample SAMEA2042650) | human gut metagenome | biome: human gut; feature: human-associated habitat; material: faeces... | reverse complement strand
GAAGAGGATTCTTTGCTTCGGCCCGATATTCGGCAAAGCCGGAACTACCGACTTCCAAACCGTCTATGAGTAAACGTAAGTCATAATCACTTTGTTTCAACAAGTCTACAAGATAGGTAGGGGTACCGGTCTGGAACCAGTAATTATCAAACATTAATCCATCAAAAACATTGAGCACACTGAAGGGATTAAACAATCCATCTTCGCTATATGTAAAGTGATATCCATCGTACATCGCTGTCATTTTATCGACAGTATCGTCAAAAGACATCTCCTGTACTTCTGCCAAGCGCTCCAACTCGGGAGTAAATGTGGATACTAATTCCTTTTTAGTAATACCGCAGATATTGGCGTATGGAATCTTCATACTTATATCATTCAGCTGATTCAAATCACTGAACACACTTACTTGGGCAAATTTTGTGACTCCTGTCAGGAAGATGAACCGAAGATAGCGGTCGGAACTTTTCAGTACACCGTAAAAGGCTTTCAGGATACGACGGTATTCATCCAGCAGGTTCTCGTCTAAAAGGGCTTGCAGCAAGGGTTTATCATACTCATCTACCAATACCACAACTCCTTTTCCTGTTTTCAAGCAGGCTTGCTCAATGACATAGCTAAAACGTTCTTCAGGACTGCGGTCTTTTTTCTCATCGCCATAGACGGCTTCCCATTTTTCCAAATATTGGTTTAGCATGGCAACCAAATCTGCCGCCGTCTCATATTTCTTCGCATTCAAGTCAAGATGCAAAACCGGATATTGCTCCCATTTCTTCTCTAACTTTTCAATTGCCAAACCCTCAAAAAGGTCTTTACGACCCTGAAAATAGGCTTCAAGAGTAGAAATAAGCAGACTTTTGCCAAAACGACGGGGACGACTAAGAAAATAAGGCTTTCCCGTATTTATTATTTGCCATAAAATAGACGTCTTGTCCACATAAAGATAATTTCCTCGGCGTATATCTTCAAATGTCTGTATCCCTATCGGCAATTTACGCTCTAATGTATTCATTGCATCTTCAAATTAGTGTACCACAAATATAGACGTTATTCGATGAATAAACAAAGATACTCTATGAAAGTTCCATTTATTTCTCCTTCAAAACAATCACCGAACCGTCCATTTCATAATAGAAAGGTGAAGTAAGCATCAGAATATTCAGCGCATTCTGTATGCCGCCTCCCGGAATGGTTCCGGTGAAATATTCATTAGGTAGTTTATTGGAGTCGAAACGAATCTCTACGTCATAGATACGTGAAAGGGTTTTCATTATATTCTCCAAAGATTCTTTCTCAAAATAGATATTTCCTTTCGTCCATTCAATATAATCATTCGGATGCACTTGAGTGGCTGTTATCTTATGAGTGGCTTTATTATATTCTATTTTGTCGCCGGGCTTCATGATATGCGATATTTTCTGCGCATAGACCCCTACTTTTCCTTCCAAAAGAACGACTGTCACGTCTTTGGCATCTTCATAGGCAGATACATTAAAAGAAGTACCGAGCACTTTCACTTCCAAATCACCGATTTGCACAATGAAGGCGTGTTTCTCATCATGGGCTACTTTAAAATAGGCTTCACCATTCAGTTGCACGCGACGAACTTTTTCTCCGAAGTTATTCAGGTAACTTAATTGGGAAGCTGAATTGAGAACAACATTTGTTCCGTCCGGCAATTCAATGGTTGCTTTATCTCCTTTGCCCGCTTTCACAATAAAGGGTGTTTCTGCCGTTGGAGAAGAATCTAAAAGATAGTAAGTGAAGAAAGCGACACAGACAGGTAATAAAATAGCAGCAACCCATTTCCAAGGGATGATACGGAGGGGGCGCACTTCCTTGCCCAAAGTCTCTTCTTTGATCCGGGCAAAAAGTTTATCACGCAACACTGGGTTCATGGAGGAATCCGATCTCTCAAACTCTTGCTCCCACCAGTCATGCAACTGACGGTCATTCTTTATCCAGTCTGACAGTTCTTTTATCTCGACATCCGTGATCGTTTCTTCGAAATATTTTTCAATTAGCTCTTTATAATGTGTCTTATCCATCTTTCCACTTATTTACAAGTATACATTTTCATCCTACTTCCCATCCAAAACAAGTATTACTATTACATTTCATTAACAAAAAAGGCCAACAAAAGGGTAATTACCTTATCATAATGCTTCATCAACTGTTCACGCATAAATTTCACAGCCAAAGATAATTGGGTAGCAACCGTACTTTCGGAAATTCCCATGATTTCGGCTATTTCTTTATTTGTGTAATTCTGCCTTTTGCTCAAAATGAATATTTTCTTCCGTTGCGCAGGCAGTTCTTCGGCAAGAGAATCGATATACTCATTCAAAAAGCGCAGATCAATATTCTCTTCTGTCTGTGAATCACGGTCTACGCTACTTTTCATGAGATATTCATTGTAAACATACTCTACGGTCTGACGCTGATACATATTCATCAATAAGTTTTTGGCAATCGTACAGAGAAAAGAGATAAACGAGGAAGCCGGGTCTACTTTTTCATGCACTTCCCATATACGAATGAAAGTGGCTTGCACCACTTCTTCGGCCATATATTGATTGCCGGAAGAGAGTCGCATAATGAAATTGTACAGTTTGCCACTATACATATTATACAATCTTTCGAATGCCTGAAAGGAACCGCCTTTTAAGTCGATTAATAAATGTTTTTCATCTGTAGAATCTACCATATCTTAGAATTTTGCAACAAAGGTATGCAGCCATAGGTCATAAACAGGTGACAATATTATTAATATTTTCTCAATTATCCGACTTTTCTGAAGAAAAAGATAGTAAATAGCAAATAGTAACGCCATCCGGTCAGGATAATGACGCTATCCAATCAGGATAGTGACGGTATCCGAACCGGATGGCGTTACTATATTTAGTGAGGTAGTTCGTACTAATAAGTCAGACGAACACCTGCTTGTATGTTGAAGTTAAACGGATTCTCTTTACGTATAGTCTGTATATCGGAGCCATCATTGAAATAATAAGCAACACCCGGTTCCACGTAAATACCCAAACGTTTCGTTGCATTGATCTGCGCACCTACACCACCGGATACCGAGAACTGCAAAGGCTTCACTGTTTCTTTTTCAGATCCTAGCTTTCCATAAACACATTTCTCAACCATACCTCCACCGGAAACATAAAGAGTGACGAGTTTCTTATCCAGGAAGTTCCAGTTGGCACGCAACGGAATACCGATATAATGCAGTTTCTGCTCTATCTGTTGTTCTTCACCTGCCAGTTTTGCATCCGAAGAAAGCAGCGTATAAGTCAGTCCTGTCTCAAGAGAGAATCCTTTAGCTAAACCTTTACGAACGGACAATCCGAAAGAAATAGGCTGATGATGTTTAATATCAACCACCTGTTTTGCCTGACGCAGGTAAGGTACTCCATCTTCGAAAACCAATGTTTGGTCATTAGGAATCGTCTCCATCAGACCGTTGGAAACTGAAAGCATACTCACACGTGACATATAAGCATGAGATCCGGCACCTACTTCTGTTGAAGCACCTCCTGAATTTCCTACCGAAAGTCCCATTGACCATGTTCCCTTTTGAGAAGATCTTCTTTCTGTCGGAATATGAAGTTTGTCTTTACCGGAAGGACGACGCGGTCTGTTATTCGATCGCTCTGTATCCTGTGACTGTCCCTGACTGACATCTGTATTTTCTGCCTGCTTCGGTTCATCTTTTACATTTTCAGTTTCTCCCTTCCCTTTTACATTCTTATCTTCCTCACTCAAAGAGTCCTCTCCATTTCCTGTCGAAGGTTTATTTTCATTACCGATCCCTAATGGATCTACACCTGTTTTCTGCTCCGTATGATTCCTGTCGACTTTCGCCAAACGATCTTTGCGAGTTACCGGCCGTAAGACAGGTTCCACAGCAGTTCCCTGCATATCCGGTTGTTGCACACCCGGCAATGCATCGTGGAAGCCAATGCCGGAGTTTGTATATGACGTATTTCATCCGCAGCGGGTGTCCCTAGAAAATACAGACTTACTGACGAAACGACAGCTAATATTATAATAGCTGCAGCAGCCATCATCCATTTTCGATAAGGATATATTTTCTTCTCCACAGGAGGCATAAGTTCTTTCTCCAGTTGTTCCCAACCGGAAGCAGGCGCCGGTTCGGAATAATCCGCAAGCTTCTCCTTCAACTTATTCATCCACAATTCTTTCTCTTCCATTTCTATCTATCCATTATGCATTATCCATTCTTTTACTCTTTTTGCCAATACACTCTTCGCACGAAATAATTGCGAAGCCGAAGATTTCTCATTAATACCTAATACCTGTGCGATTTCTTTATGCGATTTGTCTTCAAATGTATAAAGATTGAACACAGTACGATAGCCGGCGGGTAATTCTTCAATAAACTGCATCAACACATTTTGTGGTATCGCTTCTACATCGGAAGCATCCGGCTCTTCATATTCTTCGGGCAACTCTTCCAAAGGTGTCGACTGATTAATCACATCATTTTTCCGAAGATACTGTAAAGCTGTGTTGACCATCACCCGTTCCATCCAGGCTCGCAAAGAGCCTTCACCCCTCCAGGTGAACTTATCGAACGAATCGAATATCTTTAAAAAACCGTCGTGAAGCAGATCCTGGGCTGTATCCCGGTCGCCGGTATAGCGTAGACAGATGCCAAGCATACGCCCCGCATACTGTTCATACAGTTCCTTGCGGGCCCGGTTATTACCCAGCCTACATTGTTCCGACAACTCTATTTCTTCCATTCTCTTATACACGTGTTTACCTTATAAATGCAGCAAAGATAGAAATACTGCATAGAGAGAACAACTCTTTTATCACTTTTGTTTCTTTAACAGATCCGAATGCAATATTTTCTATCCTCTTGCATTTTCACTACAGAAAACATAAATATTATAAAATCTAAAACCTAGTAAGTATATGAAGAAATTTAAATTCATTGCCTTTATCTTTGCTATTATGACTACCATGCCGATTCTCCAGTCATGCTTGGACGACGATGATAATTCGTCCGATCTTCTGGCTATCAGCACCATCAATATGATTAGCCAGGATAGCAAGGAATTTTATTTCACTTTGGATGACGGGAAAAAGATGTATCCCAGCAACTCACAAGGATGGAACAATGAAGATTGGGTGGAGGGACAAAGAGCTTTTGTGATATTCAACGAGTTGGAAGAGCCTGTGAATGGATACGACCTTAATATTCAGGTGAAAGGTATCAATCCAATCTTAACCAAAGACATCGTCACAATGGGTGAAGATGACAACGACGAAGAGAAAATCGGAGATGATAAGATCAACACGACTTATATGTGGATCAATAAGGATAATAAATATCTGACGATTGAATTCCAATATTACGGAACACATAGTGAAGATAAAAAACATTTCCTGAATCTGGTGATTAATGACAAAGAAGAGACTGCTCCCACTGCTGACGAAGGCAATGCGGAGGACGAATATATCAATCTGGAATTCCGTCATAACAGTGAAGGAGATGATCCTCAACGTTTGGGTGAAGGATATGTGTCTTTCAAACTGGATAAGATTAAAGACCGGATGGAGGGGAAAAAGGGACTAAGAATTCGTGTCAACACCATTTATGGCGGGCCGAAAACTTATGAAGTGAAATTTCCTTAGACGACTAATCTAATGTGAACATGCGAAACACACTCTTTTTTAATATAATATATTAATTACGCAAAAGAGGGCGGTAGTTGTGAAACTGCCGCCCTCTTACTTTCTTCTTTATATTCTTTCTTCTAAAAGAGTTATTTCTTATCTCCCAGATAATTCCAAACAACTGCACTCAATGCAGCTCCTACAAATGGAGCAATGATGAACAGCCACAACTGCGACAATGCTTCTCCTCCTTGGAATAATGCCGGAGCAATACTACGTGCCGGGTTTACAGAAGTCCCTGTGATAGGAATACATACAATATGTACCAATACAAGAGTCAAACCGATGGCAAGTCCTGCCAGATTGCCTGCTCCCTTCTTCGGATCGGTAGAGCCGAGCACTACCAATACAAATATGAAAGTAAATACTGCTTCCGCAATAAATGCCTGCAACATTTCTCCATCACCAAAACCATTCGAACCTGTCGCTGTAGGCCCGTCATGAGCACCGGTAGAAACTAAAGCAAAAAGAATAGCCGAACCGATAATAGCTCCGATTACCTGGGAAATCATATACATACCTGCATCTTTTCCATTCATACGACCAGTCAAAAACACTCCTAATGTAATAGCAGGATTAATGTGACATCCCGAAATACCTCCGATAGCATACGCCATCGCTACTACGGATAAACCAAAGGCTAAAGCTACGCCGATTGTTCCCACACCAGCACCTACTGTATCAGCCAAACCACCAGCAAAGACGGCGCTACCACATCCCATAAGAACGAGCACCATCGTTCCAATCATTTCTGCAATGTACTTTTTCATAGTAATTAATATTGTTTTTGTTTACTTTTCAAAAATAAGCAATTCAGACTAGAAATCAAAACATATCCGTATTATTATAACGCAACTTTGCTACATTTTTTACAGAAAGAGATTGTTCTCGATGGAAAAAGGGATTCCCTAATGTGCTATAACAAACATTGTATGGACTGTAAAGAAAGCATTTCCTTGGGAACCGCCGCCTTTATTTCCTCTTTCAGGACGCATAAGAGACTGTGGCGAATAAAATCTTTATTTGTTACCAGTACCACTTGCCGTGTAGGTCGGGGAATGGCAAACGGACGTACCAACTGCCGCTGTTCTTCCGTCAATTGCATCACTGCCAATTCGGGAATAAAAGTGATTCCTTTTCCACTTTCTACCATTCGCATAAAGGTTTCCATACTTCCCAAACGATAGGCCATCTGATTAACCTTCACGGCCTCCATCTGACAGAAACGAACGAGTTGATCGCGAAAACAGTGTCCTTCGTCCAAAAGCCAAAGATGTTCGCCTGTTATATCAGAAGTACGGATCATATCATGCTTGAAAGAGGATTCTTTTCGTGACACATAAGCGTAAAATTGCTCATAGAAAAGAGTTTCTTCTGTCAAGAACGTATCTTCCAGTTTGCTGGCAATAATTCCCGCATCCAAATCTCCGGTATGCAAAGCCTGCTGAATATCCTGTGTCTTCATTTCCGTGACACGAATATCCAGTTCGGGATATTTTTCCATTAGTTGAGGAAAAAAGCGAGGAAGTAGATAGGGAGCGATAGTGGGCAATACTCCCAAGCGGAATACGCCTGACAATGACTGTTTATCTTCACTGATTATTTCTTTCACTTGAGCTGCCTGCGCCAGAATCACGCGAGCCTGGTCTATCACTTTCTGCCCGATGGGTGTCGGACAAACGGGTTGCACTGTCCTATCGAACAACTTTACTCCCAGTTCATCTTCCAGTTTCTGAATCATTGCACTCAAAGTAGGCTGCGTCACACGACAATATTCAGCTGCCCGTGCGAAATGCCTGAACTGGTCTACAGCCAGTATATACTCTAATTGTTGTATCGTCATCTATCAAATCTTATTAAGTTATAGATTTTATCTATGCAAAGATAGAAATTTTCAGTTTGACAGCAAGCATTTTACGCCTTATCTTTGCAGTACAGAAAAAAGAGAACAAGTATAAATCATTAAAAATAGAAGAATATGAAAACTTTAGAATTTATCAAATTGAACGAATCGGGAGCAAACAACGTAGTAGCATCTTTGCAACAACTATTAGCAGACTTCCAAGTGTATTACACCAATCTTCGCGGTTTCCACTGGAATATCAAGGGACATAATTTCTTTGTACTCCACAGTCAATTCGAAAAGATGTATGATGACACGGCTGAAAAGGTGGATGAAATCGCAGAACGTATCTTGATGCTGGGTGGTACTCCTGCCAATAAATTCAGCGATTATCTAAAAGTAGCAAATGTGAATGAAGTGGATAAGGTAAGCAACGGAGACGAAGCATTGAATAATATCCTTCAGTCTATCAGCTATCTGATTGGTGAAGAACGTAAGATCTTATCTATCGCTTCTCAAGCCGGAGACGAAGTAACCGTTTCGATGATGAGCGATTATCTGAAAGAACAGGAAAAATTGGTTTGGATGTTGGTTGCTTATAGTAGCAAGTAATTGAAATAAAAGGTTTAGGTTTTAGGTGAGAAAGAGAGGATATTTCCGCAAAAGGAATATTCTCTCTTTTTTATTAAGAGAAAACGAAACAGGAAATCTCTTAATATAGATATTAATAAAAATTACTCCACTAAAATAACATTCTGCAACCTAATATCATTAGAAGCGGCACCA
>ENA-OPMR01000535-OPMR01000535.1-human-gut-metagenome-genome-assembly--contig:-NODE-535-length-8443-cov-1.455293_pt1 | contig 8443 bp, 5 predicted proteins | sample MGYA00241532_ERZ501761 | MGnify/ENA primary metagenome ERZ501761 (study PRJEB25962, sample SAMEA2042650) | human gut metagenome | biome: human gut; feature: human-associated habitat; material: faeces... | reverse complement strand
ACGTCATTGGGGTTTACCTTATTTATATCTCCCTCGATTCCGTCAATGATAGTCAGAGGTGCTGCATCCGCACTAATAGAGTTGACTCCACGGATATTGAAGCTTCCCCCTTGTCCGGGACGTCCCGAACTAAAGTTTACGTTCATATTCGGTACAGAACCTTGCAGAAGCTGTGATAAGTTGGCAGCAGAACGGGTCGTCAGTTCATCACCCGAAACGATAGCAACGGCACCAGTCAGGTTTACTTTCTTTTGCGTACCATATCCCACCACTACCACTTCTTCCAGTGTCTTACTATCTTCGCGAAGAACTACTTGAGACAGATTTCTGCTAGTAGCAGCGTAATTAACCGTAATATATCCGATGTATGAGACTGTAATCGTACTGTTTTCGGGAACATTAGCCAAAGTATAACGTCCGTCTACATTCGTTATTGTACCCAAAGAGCTGCCTTGCACCATCACACTGGCGCCAATAATCGGCTCTCCTTTCTCATCGACTACCCGACCGGATATATTTCTTTTGTTCGCATTACTGGTCTGTTGTTCAGAATCCGTAACTTTCTCCTTCAAATAAATTTTTGTTTTTCCGATCTCATAGTTCACGTTAGTACCGAGAAACAAATCATTCAGAACTTTGGATAGTTCCTGATTCTTTGCTTCTACCGTCACTATTCGATCCGGATTGACGATCGTACGGCTATAAGCCACCGTAAGACCAGTTTGCTGTGTAATAGCAGAGAATACTTTCTCCAGCTTTACTTGTTTAAGATTCATTGTCACCTTTTGGGCAGAAGCGGACACGCTTATGATTATCCCCAGCAACAATACGAGCAGAACTTTGTGTTTCATACTACTTGCTTTGATTAAAGTTAAACTTAGATTTAAAATCTCATTTATGCTTAGTAGACACACAAGTCAAAAAAGCGGGTGAGAGAAAAAAGAGTTTTTTTGCATAAGCCTAATTTATTTCATAACATTCTTATTCTAAAACAGTAAAGGCTGCGTATATACACAGCCTGTCCTCATTCTATTATCCTATCCAGTATATTTTACTTCTTTCCGTCCTGTTTCATTCGGACTGTCACTTCTTTCCGGACTTCATCATATTCAAATTTTACCGGCGCAATTTTTTCCAAATCCTGAAGCACTTTCTCCAGTATCGTATTATCCGAGGTCAACGTATATACATATTTCGATGCCTGCTCATCCTCTATCTTAAAGTTTACATTATACCAGCGGTTCAAAACCTTGACTACTTCTGTCAGCGGAGTATCTTTAAAAGAAATCACATTGTCTTTCCACATTGAGACTTGTTTTGAATGATCGTTTTTGATTATCCGACACAGCTCACTTTCTTTATTATATATCAGTTTTTCACCCGGCAGTAACGGGTATTCTTTTGCAGAGGAGAGAGTCAGATTTACATGTCCTTCATCCAGACAAATCACAATATCTTTATTTTCCGGGTAGGCTTGTACATCGAAAGAAGTACCCAGTACATGAACAGAAGGTCCGTTCAGATTAACAATAAACGGACGTTTTTTATTCTTGGCTACCACGAAATAGGCTTCTCCCACCAGAAAAACTTCCCGTTTACCCAATCCGAACTTTTTAGGATACTTCAACCAGGAATCCGAATTGATATAAACTCGTGTCCCGTCTTGAAACATCATCTGTATCCGCTCTCCTTTGGCAACACGAATTTCCTCATATTCCGTAGTGCCGAATAAATCCACCCGGGAATTGATCTGTAAATAAAGACCTACCAGGAAAATAACGGGAATCAAGATTGCAGCCACACGGAAGCAGATACGTTTGATCTGTTTACGTGATATGTTCTTTTGGATTTGGTGGTACATCTTTTCTGAAGGTATAATATGGTCCACATATATTTCTGCCGTTTCGGCATTTAAACATTCCGCCTCCCGAATCATCACAGCATCCAGATAAGTATTCCCTTCTTCTGTGGCAAACCATAAGAATCCTTGTTTATCTTGTGTAATACTGACTACATAATTATTGGATAATCCTTGTTCTATTCCCAGTCGTTTTACAGAATGAGACTGGGCTGTCAATTGAAGAATGGACAACAAGGATAAAAATAAAGTAGAAGCAATGTGTTTTTTCATAACTCGTGCTTATTTGTTTCAATTATCAGCTCAAAAATAAGAATAAATATTTTATTTAGAGTATGTAAATCGTTCATTGCACGATTTGCATAGCTCTTCTGCATGATTTTTGCTTATTTCATTTATATCAATATTCTATATTTGCATCGGAAAAAACAACAAAAAATGTTTAATCTTTAAATTCTAATTTATGAGGTATTTAAGAATCTTATGCATATGTATCATACAGCTGTTTCTGTCTGCTGTTGCATTTGCACAAACACAAGTTACAGGACATGTGGCCGATGTGAGAGGAGAGGATATCATTGGTGCCAATGTTACTGTCAAAGGAACTTCTAATGGAACCATTACCGATATCGATGGTAACTTCACAATTAATGTAGATGATAAAAATGCCACATTGGCAATTTCGTTCATCGGTTATAAGACTAAAGAGATGAAGATAGGCGAAAAGGCACATCTTCAAATCGTTCTTGAAGAAGATATGGAAACTTTGGATGAAGTTGTGGTGGTGGGCTATGGTACACAAACCAAGAAAAGTCTGACCGGAGCCATCAGTGATGTTAAGTCTGATGCGTTGACGCGTTCTGTTTCTACGACCACTGCGGGAGCCTTATCCGGTAAGATAGCAGGTGTGTCTACACGTGCTGTGGATGCTCGTCCGGGTAGAGGTATCAATCTTGAAATCCGTAATATGGGTAGCCCCCTGTTTGTAATCGACGGTATTCCTTATGGTGGAATGAACAGCCGTGACTGGTTGCAGGCATCGGATGTTTCCGGTAGCGATGTGTTTAATGCTCTGAATATCGAGGATATCGAGAGTATCACAGTCTTGAAGGATGCTTCTGCTGCTATTTACGGTTTGCGTGCATCAAATGGTGTAGTTTTGGTAACTACCAAGAAAGGTAAAAAGAATGATAAGGTAAGCATCAATGTAAATGGATACTATGGTTGGCAGAATCTGACCCGTTTCCCCGAATTGGCAAATGCAGGACAATATGTAAGAGGTTTGGCTGAAGCAGCACAGAATAGAGGTGAAGATCCAAGCAAATTATATAGTCCCGAGGAACTTGCTAAATGGGAAGCTGGTACCGAACCGGGATATAAGAGCTATGACTATTATGATATGGTAATGAGAAAAAATGTACCTCAATACCACATCAATGCGAATGTGACAGGTGGCTCTGAAAAGACCAACTATTATCTTTCTGTAGCTCATACTGGACAAGATGCGATGATGCCTGACTTTAAATATGAGCGTACCAATCTTCAGTTGAATATTGATACTAAGATAACAGACCGTTTTACAATAGGTGCACAGATTAGTGGTAAGTATGAAAAGAGTGAAGACGTAGGTTTGCCGGGTGGTGACGGTTATTATTCGGCTATATTGGCTATGTTCAAGATGCAGCCTATCGAAAGCCCTTATGCCAATGATAATCCGGAATATATCAATAATGTACATGAGAATGGTTACAATCCGGCTGCTTTCAGTCGTGACATTGCCGGTTACAAAGATAATTTGACTCGTAATGCCAATATTAATGCTTATGCGCAGTATGATTTCTCTTTCGGTTTGACTGCAAAAGCTACGTTCTCGTACAATTACACCAACAGTCGTTTTGACGGTTATCAATATGCTTATCACATCTATACATATGATAAGGAGAAAGATACTTATAACGGAACACCTGCCGCAGGACGTTGGAGAAGTCAAATCGATCGTAGTGTTCCTGCGCGTTATATGCAGTTGCAATTGAATTATGCGAAACAGATTAAGAACCATAATATCTCTGCTGTTTTGGGTTACGAAGCCTCCGATTATGATTGGACTAAGAAAACGTATGGTACCGAACCTTCTACTGACTATCTGCCGTTATTGCAGTTTGATGAACTCAACAGTTTCGGTGATGAGTGGAGTTACGAAGCACGTGCCGGATGGATCGGCCGTATCAATTATGACTTTGCCCACAAATATCTGATTGAATTATTGGCCCGTTATGACGGCTCTTATCTCTATGCAGCTAATAACCGTTGGGGATTCTTTCCGGGTGTGTCTGTAGGTTGGAGAATCTCGGAAGAGAAATTCTTTGAAAAGCTGCGACCGGTTGTAGATGATTTGAAGATTCGTGCTTCTATCGGTCAGACAGGTACGGAGAAGGATGTAAAACTGTTCGATTACTTGAGTGGTTATACGTGGAATAATGGTAATGCAGTATTGGATGGTGAACTGGTGACCGGACTGAACCAGAGAGGATTGCCTATTACTAACTTATCCTGGACTAAGAATACGACATCGAATATCGGTTTTGACCTGACTATGTTCAATAATCGTTTGAAGATTACAGCCGATGCTTTCCGCAAGGATATTACCGGTGTACCGGCTGCCCGTTATGATGTATTGCTTCCGAGTGAAGTGGGATATACGTTACCTAATGAGAACTTGAACAAGCAAGCATATATCGGTGCGGAAGGTATGGTTACATGGACCGACCATATCGGTGATTTGAACTATACCGTAAGCGGTAACTTTACTTTCTCACGTTACAAGAGCATTGAGACTTATAAACCGCGTTTTAATAACTCTTGGGATGAATACCGCAATTCTGCGGAAGGCCGTTGGGGAGGTATCTATTGGGGATATCAGGTAATTGGCCAGTTCCAGTCGGAAGAAGAAATTCGTAATTATCCGGTAAATTTGGATGGAAATAATAACCGGACACTGCTTCCTGGTGACTTTATCTATAAAGATGTGAATGGTGATGGCATCATCAATGGTATGGATGAGCGTCCTATCGGTTATCCTGAAGGCTGGGCACCTATCATGTCATTTGGTGGTAATATCGGTTTGCAGTGGAAGGGCATTGACTTGAATATCGACCTTTCCGGTGGTGCTATGCAAGGATGGAGACAAAACTATGAATTGGCTAATGCATATCATGGAAATGGAAACTCACCGGTTTATTTATTGGAAGACCGTTGGCACCGTGCCGACTTGTACGATCCGGAAAGTGAATGGATACCGGGACGTTATCCGGCCATCCGTAAAGGTGAATTCAGCTATAACAACAAGAATAGTGACTTCTGGTTGCACAATGTACGCTATCTCCGTATCAAAAATCTGGAAGTGGGTTATAGCTTGCCAGCACAACTGTTGAGACCGATTCGTGCACAGAAGGTACGTATTTATGCTAATGTTTCTAACTTGTGTTCGTTCGACAATGTGGGTAAGTTTGGAGTCGATCCTGAAATTACTGCCGCAGCTGCAGTGGTATATCCGCAACAACGTACATTCCTTCTTGGATTTAATATTACATACTAAAAAATGAACGCTATCATGAAAAGCAAATCTATAAAAATAGTTCTGTTGGGAGCCGTCCTTACTTCCATGTTATCGGGTTGTGGCGACAGCTGGTTCGAAAGAGATCCCAAAAATATTCTTACCAATGAGTTGGTATGGAACGATCCGAACATGATTAAATCACAGCTAGCCAATTTATATAATCGTATTCCGCAGTTGCACGGTGACTTCAACACCGGCGGTATGTGCGAAACGGACGATGCCATGTACTGTGGCACACTGGACCAGAATTATCGTAATGAATTACGTTATGGCAACGACTACGGACGTTGGTGGGATTATGGATTGATACGTGACATCAATATGTCTATTGAGAATATCGACAAATATGGAACAGATATTTCAGCAGATGCCAAGCTGCAGTTCAAAGCTGAATTTCGCTTTATCCGTGCTTACGTTTATTTTGAACTTGTAAGACGTATGGGTGGTGTTCCATTGATTACAACTACTTTGGAGTATGATTTTAGCGGAGATCCTTCTTACTTGCGTAATCCACGTGCTAAAGAGCATGAGATCTATGATTTTGTATATAGTGAGTGTGAAGATATCAAGTCGCAACTAGGCAATAAAGGCAGTCAAAGCCGTGCCAACTATTACACTGCATTGGCATTGGAAAGCCGTGCTATGTTGTATGCCGGTTCTATTGCCAAATACAATGCGCTGAAAACTCCTAACATTGTAACTTCTGGCGGAGAAGTAGGTATTCCGGCTGATATGGCAGACGATTATTATCGTAAATCATTGAAAGCTTCGCAGGAGATTATCAAAGAAGGCGGATATGAGCTTTATGAGAAAGAGTCGGATAGAGGAGTGAACTTCTATAAGATGTTTATGGACAAGACACTGAATAAGGAGGCTATTTGGGTGAAAGATTATAAGAATCCTTTGAAAGTGCATAGCTTCGGTTATGATAATGTAGTCCATTCTTTGAGAGAAGACAATGATAATTCTTCTTGCATCGGTCCGTCTTTAGGATTGGTAGAAGCATTTGATTATTTGGATGGAACTTCGGGTACTTTACATTATAAGAATGGTAATGACTATGTAGTATATGATACTCCGAGTGATATCTTTGCTAATAAAGATGCACGTTTGTATGGTACGATTGTCTATCCGGGCTCAAAGTTCAGAAATCAGGATGTAGATATTCAGGCAGGAGTAGCGGTATGGAATGATAAGACGGGTTCTTATGATTTACTGACAGATTCGAAATTGGGAAGTGCTTATGACGATAATAAAACTTTTGTCGGCCTGGATGGTCCCCAGACTAATAGTCCTAACGTGAGCAATACCGGATTTTATATCCGTAAGTTTATCAGTGAGGCATCCGGTTATACTCTCCGTAACTATGCTGAAAACTGGTGGCCTTGGTTCCGTCTGGGTGAAATCTATTTGAATGCTGCCGAAGCTGCTTTCGAGTTGGATGACGAGCCGACCGCTTTACCTTATATCAACCGCTTGCGTCAGCGTGCCGGTTTCCCGGCCAATAGCCTGACAAGCCTGACAATCGAAAAGATTCAGAACGAACGTCGTGTGGAACTGGCTTTCGAAGATCACCGTTATTTTGATATGAAACGATGGAGAATAGCTGATATCACCTGGAACGGAAATACAGATAACGATAAAGCGATTGTTTACGGTTTGTATCCTTATCGTATTGCCAAACCAAAACCGGGAACATCGGATCAGGACAAGTATATTTTTGTAAAGACAAAATCCGAACGTTTCAAGGTGGCAAGAACCTTCCAGCAGTCTAACTATTATTCATTCATTGCTGATGATGTAATTAATAACAATCCGACGATTGTGAAGAATCCATTCCAATAAAAAATAAGAGATTATGAAAAAGATTATACCTTTCTTTATTATGATATGTTGTTTGTTGGCAGTAAGCAGTTGCAGCTACGACAACTTTGAGGAACCTAAGGCTACATTGACCGGAAGAGCAATTTATGACGGTGAAGCAGTAGGGGTTAGAAGCGGAAGTTCAGAGTTTGCTTTATTCCAGGACGGCTATGCTTTGCATGGCTCTATTCCGGTGTATGTTGCGCAGGACGGAAGCTATTCCGTGTCCCTTTTCAATGGTGATTATAAATTGGTGCGTATGGGTAATGCTCCTTGGGAAAGACCTTCTAATGACACAATTTATATTACAGTGAAAGGAAACACTGTGCAGGATATTCCTGTGACACCGTATTTCTCTGTCAGAAACGTATCTTTTGCCAGAAACGGCAACAAGGTTACCGCACGGTTTACTATCAATAAAGTAGTTGCCGATGCCAATCTGGAGAATGTAGGTATCTATTTGGGAACAGGTATCCTGACGGATGAGAAACAAAAGGAAGCAGAATTGAAGTTGGGTAATACAGTTTCACTCAATCAGGAAAACACTGCTGAAATTGAGATTCCAAGTGGCTTACTCAATGAATCCTATCTTTACGCCCGTGTCGGAGTTAAATCAGACAAATCATCGGAATATTGTTACAGTCAATCTATTAAAGTAGCATTGAAATAAATAGCATCAAGAATGTAAATACCGGAGGGGGAGTATCACAACCTGATATTTCCCCTTTTTATCCAACTCATGAAAATATGATAGTACCTATTAAACGAACTTTGATTGCAATCGGCTTGATGTTGGCAGTGACGCTGCCTGCTTTCGCGTTGTCCGGTAATCCTGTGTTACCAGGTTTCCATGCTGATCCTGAAATTTTATATTCCAACAAGACTAAGAAATACTATATCTATTCCACCACAGACGGACAGCCCGGATGGGGTGGTTGGTATTTTACCGTTTTTTCGTCTGTTGACTTAAAGAATTGGAAGGATGAAGGGATAATGCTGGATTTGAAATCAGATCAGGTACCTTGGGCGGATGGTAATGCATGGGCACCTTGTATAGAGGAGAAGTTGGTAGGAGGAAAATATAAATACTTTTTTTACTACAGCGG
>ENA-OPMR01000468-OPMR01000468.1-human-gut-metagenome-genome-assembly--contig:-NODE-468-length-9564-cov-3.491429_pt1 | contig 9564 bp, 8 predicted proteins | sample MGYA00241532_ERZ501761 | MGnify/ENA primary metagenome ERZ501761 (study PRJEB25962, sample SAMEA2042650) | human gut metagenome | biome: human gut; feature: human-associated habitat; material: faeces... | reverse complement strand
CCCGAATTTGTTTTTACCCTTCTTCCATTACAAGATCATTTGGAACCGGAGCTGCAAGACACTGAAATTCTTATCACTAATCTCCTTTATATGCTTTCCCGGCATCACCCAGCTATAAGCCAGCTTCATCCCTATATGCTTATTCATGTAATAATTCATGCCCAATGAAAAATCCTTTTGAGCCCCTCCCCATACACCGGCTTCCTCATTATTCATATCAAGCATATTAAACCTTCCACACAGCTCCAATGCCCGCCCCACAGGTCTGCCCGGACAAGCCAATGCTTCATCATACCCATATTGCCTGCCTGTCAACAACCAGGAGCATTGCACATATCCGCCATGTCCTGTATAATTTGTGAAATTCTGTTCACGCTTCACCATAGTTCGTATATACTCCCCTTGCAAAAAGAACCTCTGATGAGCGATCATTAATTCCAACCCTTGTTTCAACTGGTACTTTGCATGATCTACCTTGGCGTAAATAAGATTCCGGTTATCAATAGTGCTCACCCCCGGAGATTTATAAATAAACGTATTCTCGTCTTCATCTCCCGGCAACGCGCTATCCGGAGTACGATACACCACCGCTGCACCTATGTGTAACAATTTTCCCTCTTCGTTTACAGGGCGATATACCAAACGACCGTCTATGGCATACCCTTGTGAAACATTTTTCACATTACCCAGGTCACTGTCTGTAAAGAAACCGCCGGAAGCATAATAATGTTTTCCATTGTAGGTATAGGAGGTTCCCATCCTCCTGCTATTGGTCAAAGCCAGCACGATTCCCGGCGACTGATGAAAACGAAGGTCGTACGTACTACATAACATGTCCAATGTAAAAGGTTCATAGAATTGTCCCACCTGAATAATATGCTTGCCCGAAGTATAAGCAGCAAAGGCATCCTTTATGGAAACTTTATTCCCTACATAACCTACCTCCATCTTCATACTCCAGTTCTGATAGGTCGCTTTCACCCCCAACCGCAAGTCATTAAACTCCGTACCGTTACCAAACAGGTTGTCATTCTTTAAATAAACGCCACCATCCATAAGCATACGTCCGGTCAGTTTACATTTCAAATCCCCGGCAACCGGGTGTTGCGCACGGGTAACTAAAGCAGCAGAGGGGAATAACAGGCACATCAATGCTTTAACATAAGTCATTCTTTTCATTTTCTTCTTCTATTTTTACTTTATAGCAAAAATAAAAGGAATGACCTATACTAAAAATGAATAACCATTAATTTGATTATGAAGTTATTAGGTCCACACAAGCAGCAATATTCATTTCATATTTATGTAACAGGAATGTAACTTACATTTCCCAATAACGTTCACAAAGATTCAAATATTCCATTTCAGGCTTGTTGCCAAACACCAATCCGAAGAAAGAAGTCTTCCTCCGCTTAATCACTTTTACCTGTTCCATTAAATCACGGGATAAAGGCGGCATCTCGAAATCTGAGATCAATACGATATCCGATTCACGGAAGTCATTTCCGTTGATGATATGCGCAGCTTCCCGAAGAGCCGGCTCTATATCCGTTCCACCGTCAAAACGTTTATTCAGAAACTCCGCCAACTTGGGCATATCCCGCCCCAAATCTTCAATCAATAACGACACAGCCTCATCCGAGAAATTGATGACATAACATTTCCGATGGGTTTTCTCCGTCAGTTGCGCTATAGCCAGAATAGCCGATTTGGACAAGATCTCTCTGTCTCCCTGCATGGAGCCGGAAGTATCTACACAGATGATATAAGGTCCTTGTCCCGAAACCTTATGCTTGTCATCCTTTACCTGTTCCGTTACCTTGGACTGGTAATCGAACAGTTGCAATCTCTTTTCGGCATATCGTTCCATAAATACGGCACGCAGCGCATCATCAGCCAGATAACAATACTCGATGGGCAACAAACTATTCAGGTCATTTCCCAAAGTCACCCCTGTGATATCACTATGCGGAGAGTGTCTGATCAGCCTCTTTTTATCTACCCCCGACAAAGAATCGTATTTTTGTTGGTCCCGATGCTTCTTGCCCAGCAAACGCGCCAATTGTTGGATAGCCGGATTGCGCTTCATCACTGTTTCATACGGAAGTATCCTTCGGTACAAATCAGGATAATTATGAAGCAACCACTCCATGCGCGAGCCCAACAGTTTGTAACCCGATTCCTTTCCTTGTTTCCGGATCAACAAATCAAAACCTTCACATAAACTGTTTATATGCATGTACTGATAGTCATACTCTTTGCGGGTAAGCAACTGATGCCATTTATCCAAAAAAAACTCCTTGGTCCGGGTTCCCTCTCCTTTCCATAAAGAAGCATTCTCCAACAGGCTGATATAATAGTCAATATTCAGTTCCGCCAGTTCATACCTCTTTTTGAAAGCACCGCGCATCTGCTTCAAATATTGCAAAAATGCCATATCCGGCAGATGTTCCGAAGAGTAGAAAGCCTCCCACTCCGGAGTGTAGCGGGAATAATATTCCTGCAAAGAAGGTGTGGTACGCCGATAGTACATCAACACTTTCTCTTCCAGTTCGCGTTGACGCACCACCCCGTTGCTTACATCCTCCTCGTATGCTTTGAATGTCCTATCTTTCAGTTCCTGAGAATAGATTATCTTCAGATCTCTCAACCTTATATTCCTGGTTCTCTTTTCGGTACGCATCTGCCATTTCGTTCAAATCATTCTTATATCGGTCTATGGTATTCTTCTGGTGGCGAAGCATCCTCCGCATGGAAGCCCGCTGCTTTTCGCTGAGAAATAAATGCTTCTCATAATATTCCGTTTCCGCATCCAGCAGCCCGGACCAATCCTTCTCCACTCTGTCCAACGCTTCGGCCACCGATTTATATTTGGTTCCGAAATCCTCCTGCTCGGGTTCGGGTGGCGGTGGAGGACAATCCTCATAGCACATCAAGTGATATTCATAATTATTGATATAAATGGAACGAAGCCCTTTTTTCAGCGTATATATCTTATTACGCGGAACTTTGGCATGGAGTATGGAATCATATTTCTTCAGAATACAGCAGTTGGCCTTATATTTATCCTTATGCAAATAAAATAATTTACCGGTCTGATCCAGATGTTGATAGTCGGCTGCAAAAATAAGGAGGCGCTCTTTCATCCGGACGCCCTCTACCTGGTAATAGTAAGTATCAATGACCTGTATGCCCGGATCGTTCACTTCACGCAAACTGTGTTCGGACGATTGTCGGTCTTTCAGTTCTTCAATGTCCTGTTCCAGCCCTTTTATATTCAGCAGATAGCCTTCGGCACTTTTCTGAATGGCAGCGTTCACCATCTCCTCTGCCGCCTCCATCTGATCCATCTCACTCCAAAGGCAATAGGACAGCAATGTACAGTCCGAAAGGCGGATAGTGTCCGATCCATTCAGGAAAGCGGAAGCTTTCAGCAGCTTCACCATTTTCTTCCACCGACGGTCCGACACATACAGAGGAGACGACACCCCCCCCTCATTTTGTATCTGGAGGTTATATTGCTCTATCCGGTCCTTCAAGGCATGAATCACTTCGAAAATAGAGTAATGGATTTTAATGGCAGCCATCTCCTTTTCCCACCGGATGTATTCCTCATCGGTGATCTGCAGTTGCTCGTCCACCACCGGTTCCGTTTCATCCGTAGAGGAAATCATCCGGTCAAATTCTCCCATATCCTCAATGCCTCCCACCAGACAGCGAATCAGGAAACGATCCCACAAGGCCTCCAGTCCTTGTCCTTGGGCGGGCAGTTCATTGGAAGCGGCAATCAGTCCCTTCAGTGGAACATGAATGGAGAACTGTCCGTTACGGTATATTTTTTCATTGATAATGGTGAGCAATGCATTCTGAATGGCCGGTCCAGCTTTCCATATCTCGTCCAGGAAAGCAATGGTGGCAGAAGGCAGATAGCCATCGACAATACGCTCATACGTATCTTCGTCTTTCAGTTTGGAAATGGAGACAGGGCCGAATATTTCGTCCGGCGTACTGAATCGTGACATCAGATATTCAAATGCGGAAGCGTTGCGGAATGCCAGTTTCAGCCGGCGTCCTACCATACTTTTTGCTACTCCCGGAGGGCCTAAAAGGAAAATACTTTCTCCTGCCACAGCCGAAAGCAGAGCAAGAGCGACAATATGTTCTTTCTCAAAAACCCTTTCATTCAGTTGTTGTAACAGAGATGCTATACGAGGTTTCAATGTATTCATAAAAATTATCGACTAATGATGATCAACTAGTGGCGTATTAACCACCAATCACTCCTTGTTTCTTATGCAAAGATCTGAAAAAAGGATGTATTTCTTATTAGAATGTATTTTTTCTTTTGCTGAATTACTGTTTTTTTCATGATAGATTGGATAAGTTACAGTGACAAGATTTATATCTTACACAAACATTTAGTATTTTCTCCACTAAATTGCCTACCTTTGCAACTTCAACAACAAACAATGATTCCAAATGAAAACAAACTTGCTTTCACCCGATAAAGACCCGATGGGAGCTGCCATCGCCGATTATTTCAACCACCGCAAAGCAGATAAGTTACGTGTATTTTCCTCACAGTTCGAGGAAGACGAAATACCCATGAATCAATTATTCCGCCCTTATGACGAAATGCCGGAACTGGAACAGATTGCCTTACAAATAGCCGAAGGAAATATTCTGGACGTAGGAGCCGGAAGCGGCTGCCATGCACTGGCCTTGCAAGAGATGGGAAAAGAGGTATGCGCTATCGATATTTCCCCGCTTTCAGTAGAGATGATGGAAAAAAGAGGGGTAAAGAATGTCCGTCAGATAAATCTTTTCGATACACATTTTCTAGAAACATTCGATACAATCATCATGCTGATGAACGGATCGGGCATTATCGGGAAGTTGGAAAATATGGCAGCTTTCTTTCAAAAGATGAAACAACTGCTTCGCCCCGGGGGATGTATCTTGATGGATTCCAGTGATCTCCGTTATCTTTTTGAAGATGAGGACGGGAGTTTCCTGATTGATCTGGCAGGAGATTATTATGGTGAAATAGATTTCCGGATGCAATACAAAAATATAAAAGGAGATTCTTTCGACTGGCTTTATGTCGATTTTCAGACACTCAGCCTGTATGCTGCCGGGAATGGATTCGAGGCGGAGCTTATTAAAGAGGGGGAGCACTATGATTATTTAACCCGCCTTCGATGGAAGGGATGACACTTATAGAAGGATTCCGATAAACTTGTCGTATGATTTTCAAATTCTTGGAGCAAGATGCTGCGTATCTTGCCCCAAGAAAAAAATTAGGCCATTGAACCGCCTACTATATCCAACAGTTCATTGGTAATAGCCTGCTGACGACTCTTGTTGTACATCACCGTCAGATCCTGCAACAAATCATTCGCATTGTCTGTAGCAATCTGCATAGCCATGGTGCGGGCGGCATGTTCGGAAGCATTCGAATCCAGTAATACCGTGAACATCTTCATACAGAACATCTTCGGGAGCAATTCCTCCATCACCACATCTACAGACGGTTCCACAATATAATCGGGTATCCTGCCTTTGTCCTTCTCTTTCTTCTCTTGTGTCAAGTCTATCGGAAGATAAGTTTCACGCGTCAGGACCTGTACTGCTGTAGAACGAAAATGGTTGTACAGCAACTCCACCTTGTCTATGTCACGATGCAGAAAGCGCCTCATCAAGTCCTCTGCCAAGGCGGAAGCTTCCTGATAAGAAGGTTTATCCGCCATATGCTGGAAATCGCCTTCGGCCTTGAATCCCAATTTCTTCACACCTTCCGCTACCTTTCTGCCTACCGGATACAAAAGCACATTCTCCATACCCAGGGACTTGTATTCATCCAGAATAACCGTCAGATGCCTGATAATATTTGCATTGAACCCGCCACACAGACTGGTATTGGAGGCAAACACGACGATTGCCACACGCTTCACTTCACGTTTCACAATGAAAGGAGACTCCACCTCACTACCCGCACTCAGAAAATTGGTCAGGATGTGATTCAGCCTTCGTTCGTAAGGAAGCATGTTTTCTATGGCAGCCTGCGCCTTATGCAACTTGGCAGAGGCTACCATCTTCATAGCCGAAGTAATTTTCCGCGTATTATTTACTGAGGCTATTCTTCCTTTTACTTCTTTCAGTGATGCCATGACTATTCGTTCACTTTAAATGGTTGAGCCGTATCAGCTGCTACTTTCTCTATAATTGCAGTTACATCATCATTTATCACACCGCTTGACAATACATCAAGTACATCTTTCTGATGGTCGGCACGCATCATTTCTAGGAATGATTTCTGGAAATCCTGCACCTTATGCAAGGGTACATCACGCAGCAAACTATGTGTACCACAATAAAGAATGGCTATTTGTTCTCCGACAGGCATCGGACTGTACTGCGGCTGTATCAGCAACTGGTTGTTCTTACGTCCCCGATCGATAGCCATTGCCGTTACAGGATCCATATCACTGCTGAACTTGGAGAAAGCCTCCAGTTCGCGATATTGTGCCTGATCTATCTTCAATGTACCTGCCACCTTCTTCATGCTCTTGATCTGGGCACTACCTCCCACACGGGATACGGAAATACCCACATTGATAGCCGGACGGAAACCCTGGTTGAACAAATCGGTTTCAAGGAATATCTGACCGTCTGTAATGGAAATGACATTGGTTGGAATATACGCGGAAACATCACCTGCCTGTGTTTCAATAATAGGCAATGCGGTCAGTGAACCACCTGCCTTTACCTTGCCTTTCAAGCTGGGTGGAAGGTCATTCATTTGTTCGGCCACTTCCTGCTGGTTGATAATCTTTGCCGCACGCTCCAACAATCGTGAATGCAGATAGAAGATATCACCCGGATATGCCTCACGACCGGAGGGACGACGCAGAATCAAGGATACTTCACGATAGGCTACGGCTTGCTTTGACAAGTCATCATACACAACCAAGGCATCCCGGCCTGTGTCACGGAAATACTCTCCGATAGCCGCTCCGGCAAACGGAGCAAAATACTGCAATGCAGCCGGATCACCAGCTGTAGCAGCCACCACAATCGTGTAGTCCAGTGCTCCGTACTCACGAAGCGTATTAACGATAGAAGCAACGGTAGAACCCTTCTGACCGATAGCCACATAAATACAATATACAGGATCACCTGCCAGGAAATTACTGCGCTGGTTGATAATCGTATCAATAGCGATGGCAGTCTTTCCAGTCTGGCGGTCGCCGATAATCAACTCACGCTGTCCGCGACCGATAGGAATCATGGCGTCTACCGCCTTCAATCCCGTCTGCAACGGTTGGTTCACAGGCTGACGGTAGATTACTCCCGGAGCTTTCCGTTCCAATGGCATATCATACAGTTCGCCTCCAACCAGTCCCTTGCCGTCGAGCGGTTCGCCCAGCGGGTCGATCACACGTCCCAGCATGCCCTCTCCTACACGGATAGAAGCGATACGTTTGGTACGTTTCACGACGAATCCCTCTTTGATCTTGTCCGTCGGACCCAACAGCACAGCACCCACGTTGTCCTCTTCGAGGTTCATCACGATTGCTTTGATACCATTGTCAAACTCCAGCAATTCATTGGCTTCGGCATTTCGCAATCCATAGATACGCACTACGCCGTCGCTCACCTGGAGCACCGTACCGATTTCGTCAAGTTGCACATTGGCGTTGATTCCTTCGAGCTGCTTGCGCAATATATCAGATACTTCGCTTACTTTTATATTTTCAGACATTATACAATTCTCCTATTCTTATCAATAAATTGTTGTTTCACTCGCTTCAACTGCGTGGCAACGCTTGCATCCAGTCGGTAGTCGTTGACATCGAAGATAAATCCTCCTTCAATCGAAGGATCTATCACCGTTTCGAGTTCCATCTGGGCGTGCAAGATATGCTCTGCTGCGGAACGAATCCGGTTTTCCGTTTCCTTATTGACGGGAACGGCTGTAATGAGCTTACCCACTCCGATATGCTTCAGCTTCCGGTAGAGATCCAGATACATCAGGCTGATAAATTGCAGATAGCCTTCACGCCTGTTTCGCAGTACCAAAGTGATAAAACAGACAAACTCTCTGGTCGATTTTCCGTCACCGTCGGCAGCCGTGCAGACTAACGCCAACTTTTCCTTCGTTGTGATGACCGGATTATCAAGTGCTTCGCGCAAACCGGGCTGTTCACAAAAACTGTGCGACAGCGTCAGGAACTCCTGATATAACCTGTCCTCCAGACCTTTTTCCTGTGCATATTCAATGATGGCTTTTGCATAACGCATTGAGAGTATTCCGACTTCCATCTTCCTTAGTTCTTATTCGGGGTTAGTACTTCATCCAGCATACGGTCGATCATGCCCATCTGTGCTTCCTTGTCCTCAAGACTCTTGCGGAGCACTTTCTCGGCGATGTCCACAGAAAGCACGGCTACCTGGCGACGGATGTCGCGGATGGCTTCGTCTTTCTCTATCTGGATTTGTTGTTTCACCGCATCCAGTTCTTTTTGTGCGGCAATTTCGGCTTGTTTACGGGCCTCGTGAACAATCTTGTCACGTTCTTCCATTGCTTCCCTCAAGATGCGTCCTTGTTCTTTGTTGGCGGCAGCCACCAATGCGTCGCCTTCCTCTTTCAGTTTAGACAACTGGGCATTAGCCTCTCTCGCCACCTCCAAAGACTGGTCGATATAGGTCTTACGACCCTCCACCATCTTGATGATGACGGGAAAGCCGTATTTCGCCAATATCACGAACACAATCCCGAATGAGAGAAACATCCAGAACAGCAGGCCACTATCAGGTAATAGTAATGACATAATCTTTATTTACGATTTTACGATTTACAATTTACGATTTCGCGGCTGATCATGATTTGAAACATGGTTCACGCCTGCGAAATTCGCTTGTTATATACCTGATTAGAGGAAGAACACCAACAGACAAACTACTACCGCCAACAGAGCCACACCTTCAATCAAGGCGGCGGCGATAATCATGTTCATACGGATGTCCCCTGATGCTTCCGGCTGGCGTGCGATAGCTTCCATTGCCGAACCACCAATCTTACCAATACCCAAACCAGCTCCGATTACTGCAAGACCTGCACCGATAGCTGCACCTAATTTACTAACTCCTACTGCTGCTGCAGTGGCTTGTAACAATACTGATAGTAACATAATTTTCAGTTTTAAAATGGTTTATATTTTCTCTTGTTTATTATTTAATCATTCATTCCGCGCGTTTATTCCGTATTCTTTTTATCAACGTTTTCACCGCGTTTCATTTCAATTTTCTTCAGCTTTCACTTTGGCACCTTCCTGTGCCAGACCGATAAACACTGCCGACAACATCGTAAATACGTAAGCCTGGATGAAAGCAACCAACAACTCAAGCGCATTCATAAAGATGTTGAACAATACAGAAGCCACCGTCAGCGTGCCGTTCAGTGCAGGCCCCATGCTTGCCGAGATAAAGATCAGGCAGGTAAGCACCAGCATCGCCATGTGTCCCGCCAGCATATTGGCAAAAAGACGTATCATCAAAGCA
>ENA-OPMR01000457-OPMR01000457.1-human-gut-metagenome-genome-assembly--contig:-NODE-457-length-9778-cov-3.395557_pt1 | contig 9778 bp, 7 predicted proteins | sample MGYA00241532_ERZ501761 | MGnify/ENA primary metagenome ERZ501761 (study PRJEB25962, sample SAMEA2042650) | human gut metagenome | biome: human gut; feature: human-associated habitat; material: faeces... | reverse complement strand
AGTCTTTCTATGCTTGACGAAACCGGCTTTTATGCGCCGTCCATGGCTGGGCATTTCTGTGTTTCATGGCATAATTTCTACAGTATCTAAGCCACTTCGCTATTTGCTCCTGCAAGAGTACGTGTGCGTCACCGGTGCTCTGGGCTTACGTCCCTTACGCTGTAGCGTAAATGTTGTTTAAATCAGTTCAAAGTACTAGACAAATTCCACAAAATATTAGATAATAGAAGCAAATTAGTTTTCATTTTGCATAGGAGGTCGGCATGAAGAAGAAAAAAATAGTTATTGCACTCGGACATGATGCTCTTGGAACAACTCTTCCGGAGCAGCACGAGGCTACAAAGCATACAGCAAAGGCAGTTGCAGATTTTATCAGGGACGATTATGAGGTTGTTATCACACACAGCAACGGACCGCAGGTGGGCATGATTCACACCGCTATGTCTGAGTTTTGCAGGATTTATCCTGAGTATACAGCTACACCTACAGCAGTCTGCTCTGCAATGAGCCAGGGCTATATAGGATATGATTTACAGAATGCTATCCGTACAGAGCTTCTTGGCAGAGGAATTTACAAGACCGTTTCAACAATACTTACACAGGTGGTTGTTGACCCATATGATGAGGCTTTTTATCATCCGACAAAGATCATTGGCCGTGTTATGACAGAGGCTGAGGCTGAGGAAGAGGAGAAGAAGGGCAACCATGTGACACAGGTTGAGGGAGGCTACAGAAGAGTTGTGGCAGCTCCAAAGCCTGTTGATATAGTGGAAAAGGATGCTATTAAGGCTCTTGTTGATGCGGATCAGGTTGTTATCGCATGTGGTGGCGGCGGAATCCCTGTTTTAGCACAGGACAATAAGCTTCAGGGCGCAAGCGCTGTTATCGAGAAGGATCTTGCAGCCGGAAAGCTTGCAGATACTCTTGATGCTGACAGACTTGTTATACTTACAAGCGTTGACAAGGTCTGCCTGAACTATGGCAAGGAGGATGAGAAGCCGCTTGATACCATGACTGTCGATGAGGCAAAGAAGTACCTTGCAGCAGGCGAGTTTGATGAAGGTACCATGGCTCCAAAGATTGAGGCGGCTATCGACTTTATCGGTGACTCTGCCATCCGTTCAGTGCTTATCACAAAGCTCAATAAAGAGGGCAAGACAGTTTCAGGTGGTATGGGCACTTTAATTACAAAGTAGAGCTTAATTGTTATAATTCACATATATCCCACACGTCTATATGCATTTTGCAGAGCAGATGTGTGGGATTCTAAATAAAAAGAGTAAGATAGAAGGTAACACAAAATGAGTGAGAAAAGGCTTCAAAAGAGAGATGAAATCTCAGACGAGTACAAATGGAAGCTTGAGGATATGTATGAGACAGATGAGCTGTGGGAGGCTGAGTGTGAAAAAGCGTCACAGATTGCAGAAAAGCTATCTGGATTTAAGGGACATCTGGCCGACAGTGCAGCAACGCTGCTTGATTTTTTTAAGAAGCAGGATGAGCTGTCTTATTATTTGGAGCGTATAGTGGTTTATGCGAATGAACGCTCGCATCAGGACACTGCCGTGTCGAAATATCAGGCATATGTGTCAAAGGCAGAGACACTGACTGTTCAGGCATCAGGTGCGCTGGCATTTGCGAGTCCGGAGATTTTGCAGATAGATGATAAAAGGCTTGAGAGCTTTTACAGTGAGAGCAATGAGCTTATGCACTATAAGCGTGCGATTGATGAGATAATGCGTCAGAAAGAGCATACCTTATCGGCTGCAGAGGAGAATATCCTGGCGCAGTGCGGTGAGATGGCTGCAGCACCGGAGAATATATTCAGCATGTTCAACAACGCGGATATCAAATTCCCATATATCACTGATGTCGAGGGAAATAAAATACGTATCACGCACGGCAATTTCATAGACTTTTTAAGCAGCAAGGACAGAAGCTTGCGCAAGCAGGTGTTCCGAGGAGTGTATGATTCGTACAAGAAGTGGAGTAATACTGTTTCAATGATGTACATCAGCAAGCTGAAAAATGACACTTTTTATGCAAGGGTAAGAAAATATGACAGCGCAAGGGCCATGTATTTATCCGATGGCGATATTCCTGAGAGCGTATATGACAATCTGATCGAGACGGTTCACGCACATCTGCCGGCTCTGCACAGGTACATGGCGCTTAGGAAGAAGCTTTTAGGTGTGGAGCATCTGCATATGTATGATTTGTTTGCACCGATTGTGGACAATGTACAGACCACCTACACCTATGATGAGGCGAAAAAGCTTGTGGCAAAGGCGCTTGAGCCTATGGGCGATGAGTATGTCAGCACACTTAAGGCTGGCATGGAGAGTGGCTGGATAGATGTATATGAGAATGAGAACAAGAGAAGCGGTGCGTATTCATGGGGCGCTTACGGCACTCATCCGTATGTGCTTTTGAACTATGCCGACAATCTGGACAGTGTGTTTACGCTGGCTCATGAGATGGGACATGCGATGCATACATACTATTCAAATGAGCATCAGAGCATCACCTACGCAGGATACCTGATTTTTGTGGCAGAGGTTGCATCCACCTGCAATGAGTCGCTTCTAATGCACTATATGCTTGAGCATTGTGAGGATGAGAATGAGAGAAAATATCTCATGACACATTTTCTGGACGGCTTCAGGACGACACTTTTCAGGCAGGCGCAGTTTGCTGAGTTTGAGCATATAGCTCACCGGAAAATGCAAAAGGGCGAGCCGGTTACCAAGGATGTGCTAAATGAGCTATGGCATGAGCTGAATGTGCAGTACTACGGACCGGATATGCGCGTGGATGATGAGATATCATATGAGTGGATGCGCATACCGCATTTTTACACACCGTACTATGTATATCAGTACTCGACAGGCTATTCGGCAGCAGTTGCTTTTTCAAAAAAGATACTTGAGGAGGGAAAGCCTGCTGTGGATAAGTATATAGGAAATTTCCTGTGCGGTGGATGCTCGAAGAATCCAATCGAGCTGCTAAAGAGTGCCGGTGTTGATATGAGCACACCAAAGCCTGTGGATGATGCACTCAATGTATTTGAGGATTATCTGAAGCAGTTTGAGACAGCAACTAAGTAAGGAGAAACATTTTTATGGAAAGAATTAAAAGCTTTACAATTAATCATAATATTCTTAAACCTGGATTTTATATTTCAAGAAAAGACGGAGAAATCGTTACATATGACCTTCGTACAAGAAAACCTAATGCAGGAGATTATATGTCCAATTCAGCTATGCACTCAGTGGAGCATATGTTTGCAACATGTGTGAGAAACTCTGAGATTGCAGATGATGTGGTATATTTTGGACCGATGGGCTGTCAGACAGGCTTCTATCTCGTTGTGAGGGATGTCGAGCCGGGGAAGGTTTTTGAAATCACCAAAGAGGTCTTAAAACAGATACTTGAGTATGATGGACCGGTATTTGGTGCATCAGCCATAGAGTGCGGACATTACGAGAATCTGTCACTTGACGAGGCAAAGAAGGAGTGCCGTGCATATCTTAATGTGCTTGAGAGCCAGACAAATATGGAGTTTACTTATCCACAGTAAACGAGGACTAAAAATATAATAGCAAGATAGCAGGAATGGAGAAATAAAATGACAATAGGTGTAATTGGTGCAATGCAGATGGAGGTCGATGACTTAAAGGCTCAGATGACAGACACACAGACAGAGGTTTACAGCGGAGTGGAGTTTGTTGAGGGTAAAATCGGTGATCAGTATGTAGTTGCGGCAAAATGCGGAATAGGAAAGGTATTTGCGGCAATATGTGCAGAGGCCATGATTTTGAAATATGATGTAGATATGATTGTCAATATCGGAGTGGCAGGAACTTTGACAAAGGACTTAAATGTGCTTGACGTGGCAGTAGCCACAAACGTGCTGCAACACGATATGGATACATCGCCAATTGGAGATCCGAAGGGACTTCTCTCAGGCATCAATATGATTCTGCTTCCGGCAGATACAAAAATGGTGGAGCTTATGTGCTCATGCTTAGCTGACAGGAATATCCACTACAAAAAGGGCAATATCGCAACAGGAGATCAGTTTATTGCCACAAAGGAGCAGAAGGATTATATTTCGAATACCTTTGATGCAATCGCAGCAGAGATGGAGGGAGGCAGCATCGGTCATGTGTGCTATGTGAACAAGGTGCCATTTGCCATTCTTCGCTCAATATCAGACGGCGATGGCGGCGAGACAGACTACCAGACCTTTGCGGAGAAGGCTGCGCATCAGTCGATTGAGGTAGTGCTTGAGTTTATCGGAAGGGCAGAAGAACTGAAATAGAGTTATTTCATTATTCATAATTTGTGATAATAAAGAATAGTATATAGCATGAGTGAATACAGAGCATACATGCAAAATACAAAACTACATAATGGGACAAAACGAAAGAAACGCCGACATAGATTCCTTTTTGGAGTGCTGCTGTCGGCGCTTCTTATTACAGGCGCTTTATATGGTAGAGAGTATGACATATCACAGCTGAAAAATATAGAGGTGATGGAGACACTTAGCAGTGCTGTGAGTCAGTTCGGGGACAGAAAGCTGCCTGTATATTCGGTTCAGACAACAGAAAAAAAGATAGCCCTTTCATTTGACTGTGCCTGGGGAGCAGAGGATTTTGACAGTATGATGGAGACACTTGACAAGCACAACGTAAAGGCTACATTTTTTATGACAGGAGGGTTTGTGAGTGATAATCCTGAATGTGTAAAGACGCTGGTTGAAAAAGGGCATGAGCCCGGAAATCACAGTGAGCACCACTATGATATGGCAACAATCACGGCAGGCGAGATGAAGACGGAGATAATGGATGTGCACAAAAAGGTCAAGGAGCTGACCGGAAAGGATATGAAGGTATTCAGACCGCCATACGGCTCGTACAACAATGAACTGATTGACACAGTGTATGGCTGTGACTATTATCCAATCCAGTGGGATGTGGATTCGCTCGACTGGAAAAACTATGGTGTGCAAAACATTATAGATACAGTGTGCAATCACAAAAGCCTGGATTGCGGTTCGATAATACTCTGCCATCTTGGCGCAAAATACACCTCGCAGGCACTCGATGAGATGCTCACGAAGCTGCAGGAAATGGGCTATGAGATAGTTCCGGTATCAAAGCTGATCATGACAGAAGGCTATCATATGGATGCAAACGGTATGCAGATCAAGGACTGAGCAATTTCATAAATCAATATTTTAGTCAATATTTAGTCAATAATTTAGCCCTTTACGATATTGTTATTTACAGACAAGTGTGTTAAACTAAAACTATATTTTAAAGAAGCTGTGAGACAGCTATGGGGGTAAATTATATGACAGATACAGGTTTTTTAGTAGCATTTTTTATAGTTATTTTTTTAGTTATCATCTTTGCGCTTGTCGCTGTAATCGGAGCCGTTACAAGTGCTGTTGCAGGTATCAATGATGATGAGGATGAGACAGAGGAAGAGGGCATCTGAAGCTGAAATAAATAAAAGATATTAAAAGACATTTAAGGACATTTAAGGACATCGAATTATATTAATCGTATAATTGGGTGTCTTTTTATTGTCAAAAACTCTTAAAAAAGTATAAACCAATTGAGTTGCAATCCGCCACATTGTATAATAAAAGTATAACAGCGAATTAAATTTATTGTGAAAATCGTAGTAATCACAATGTCTATCAAACTAAGGCAGGATATTATCAAGGAAAAGAAGAAGGAGGGGTCAGATGATATCAAGATATAGTGTAAAAAAGCCTTTTACTGTACTTGTAGGAGTACTGCTGGTAATAGTACTCGGTGTTGTATCACTTGGCAGGATGACGACAGATCTGCTGCCGGATATGAGCTTTCAGTATGCACTTATAGTGACAACAGATATGGGAGCAAGTCCACAGGAGGTGGAGAGCGATGTCACCGCGCCGCTTGAAGCAGCTATGGCAACTACGTCCAATATCAAAAACGTAAGCTCAATGTCATATAACAGCTATTCTCTGGTGACATGCGAGTATGAGCAGAATGCCAACATGGATTCTGTAGTGATAGAGATGCAGCAGAAAATAGATCAGGTCAAGGCTGGCTGGAAGGATGGAGTGGGTACTCCGACCATTATGAAGATAAATCCGGACATGCTTCCAATCATGATGACTGCTGTGGATATGGATGGGAAAAGCAAGTCGGAAATCACCGACTTTGTGGAAAACACACTTAAGCCTGCAATTGAGAGTACGGAGGGAGTCGCATCAGTGACTGCGACAGGTGAGCTCACCGAGCAGATACAGGTCACGATGAATCAGGCCAAGATAGATGCGCTCAATGAGAAAATAAATAATGCCGTTTCAAAGAAATTTGACGATGCAAAAAGTCAGATGGATGATGCAAGCGCAAAGATAGAGAGCGGACAAAACGCGATCACATCTGCATCGGATCAGATGAGCGCGGGAGTGGATACGCTAAAGGAGCAAAAGGCAAAGCTTGCAGAGCAGAAGACTCAGCTAGAGAGTACTCTTGCAAGCTTAAATGAGCAGAAAAGCCAGCTTGAAACAATTCAGTCAGCTCTTTCAGACTTCATGAATAGTGATACATATACAAAGACAATTCCGTCACTCAAAGAGGGCGCAAATGCACCGGGTGAAGCGGGCACAGCACTTAAAGCACAGCTTGAGCAGGTTGATAAGCAGATTGCAACACAGTTTTCAGGTCTCTCGGCGCTTGGAATCACCGTAAACACAGCAGATGATCTGCCTGCGGCAGCGTCAGCGATAGCACAGACTCTCATTCAGGTGAATACAGGTATAGAGCAGTGCCAAAGCGGGCTTGACCAGATAGCACAAGGAGAGACAGCACTTTTAGATGCCTATGATAATCTAAACAGTCAGGCAGCTATAAGCTCGATAAGCATAGGACAGCAGTCAGCACAGCTTGCAACAGCAGCGGCATCTCTTGACAGCTCAAAGAAGGAGCTTGAAAAGAGTAAGGATGATGCACTTGACAAGTCAAACTTAAATGCAGTTTTAACAATTGACTCGCTCTCTCAGCTGCTCGTCGCTCAGAATTTTGATATGCCTGCAGGCTATGTAAATGATTCAAATGGCACGCAGTACATAGTACAGGTGGGAGATGAGATAAAATCAATTGATGATTTAACAAATCTGGTGCTTATGGATATGAAGCTTGATGGAATAGCTCCTATTCATGTCGGTGATGTGGCAGATGTTGAGATGACTGACAACTCGGATGAGACATATGCGATAGTCAACGGTAATCCCGGAATAATGCTCTCCATGGAGAAGCAGACCGGCTACTCTACAGGAGACGTCACAGACCGTCTTTTGGACAAGCTTGATTCGCTGGAAAAGGAAAATGACGGATTACACACCACAGTGCTCATGAATCAGGGCGTATACATCGACATGGTTGTAAAAAGTGTGATGCAGAATATGATAGTGGGAGCAATACTTGCCATTTTCGTATTGCTTTTGTTCTTAAAGGATATAAAGCCAACACTTGTTATTGCAGCATCTATACCGCTATCGGTTATTGTGGCAGTGGTGCTTATGTATTTTACGGATATCACCTTAAATATCATTTCAATGTCGGGACTTGTACTTGGAATAGGAATGCTGGTGGATAATTCAATCGTAGTAATCGAGAATATCTACAGATTAAGGGGAGAGGGATATTCGGTAAAGAAGGCGGCTGTTGAGGGTGCAAATCAGGTAGCAGGAGCCATTTTTGCATCTACACTTACCACGGTAAGTGTGTACGCGCCAATCATTTTTACTGATGGAATCACGAGACAGCTCTTTGTAGACCTGGCACTTACTGTGGCATTTACTCTTATGGCATCTCTTGTAGTGGCACTTACATTTGTACCGGCAATTGCTTCAGGCATGCTCAAAAAGACGAAGGATATAAAGCATCCATGGTTTGACCGTTTTAAGGACTGGTATGGAAATGTGCTCGGCATATGTCTTAGATTTAAGCCGGTGGTATTTATTGCGGCAGTAGTGCTTTTAGTCGGCAGTGGCGCACTTTGCATGTCAAGGGGAATGACATTTATGGATATGGACATGGAGTCAAATCAGATTTCACTTACCATAGAGGCAAAGGATGACGAAAAGCTTGACTTCAAGCAGCTTACAGAGCTGTCTGATAAGGTCATGGACAAAATATCTGATATAAAGGGCATAGACACAATAGGAGCTACAGCAGGCGGCAGCTCGACCATGAACCTGATGAGCTCAGGAAGCGACAGCGTGAGCATGTATATATTGCTTGATGAGAAGTCGGATGTTTCATCGGATAAGGTAATAGATGAAATTGAAAAACGCACAAAGAATCTGGACTGCAAGGTAACAGCATCTTCACAAGCTATGGATTCATCAGAGTTTTTCGGAAGTGGTCTCTCTGTCAGGATTAAGGGTAATGATATAGACAAGCTGCAGAAGCTTGCAGGTGATGTGGCAGATATCCTTAAGGATACAAAGGGCGTGACAGATATAGATGACGGTCTTGGAGATACAATCAATGAGCTTAAGATAACTGTGGATAAGGAAAAAGCAGCAAAGTATGGCTATACGGTGGCTCAGGTATACCAGCTCGTATCCGGTGAGATATCATCTCAAAAGAGCGCAACAACCATTACGACTGACATAAAGGACTATGAGGTATACTTACAATCCGCAGAGCAGTCTGATGTGACTGTGGACGACATCAAAAACCTTACATTTACCTATAAGGATAATGATGGCAGTGAAAAGGAGATTCCGCTCAGTGATATCTGCACTATTTCGCAGGAACAGACACTAAGTACCATTCATCGAGATGCTCAGACAAGATATATTACAGTATCAGGTGCGGTTGATGAAAACCATAATGTAACATTACTAAGCAATAAAATTAAATCGAAAATTAATAAACTTAGCATTCCTGATGGCTATTCAATAGACATGGAGGGCGAGGATGAGACAATAAATGAGTCAATGAGTCAGCTTGTACTTATGCTTGTGCTTGCAGTGATATTTATCTATCTTATCATGGTGGCGCAGTTCCAGTCATTGCTTTCACCGTTTATTATCATGTTCTGTATACCTCTTGCGTTTACAGGAGGCTTTATAGCTCTTTTCATCACGGGAAATGAGCTTGGAATCATATCAATGCTTGGCTTTATCATGCTGGCAGGTCTCATTGTAAATAATGGAATCGTGCTCATTGATTACATCAATCAGGCCAGGAGAGAGGGCATGAGCAAGCATGAGGCAATCATAGACGCAGGCCGTACAAGGCTTCGTCCAATACTGATGACAGCGATGACCACCATACTTGCAATGTTTACATCGGCGATAGGTATCGGAGATGGCTCAGATATGATAAAGCCGATGGCAATCGCAATAATAGGAGGTCTCGTATACGGAACCATCCTTACGCTTATAGTAATTCCATGTATCTATGATGCGTTCAACAGAGAGAAGAGCATGGTAGAGGAAGAACTGTAGCAAGGTAGAAGAAAAAAGCTGGAAATATAGAGAGTTGGAGGATTTTTACATGGCAAAGTATATTATGGCATTAGATGCGGGCACGACCAGCAACAGATGTATACTTTTCAATGAGAAGGGCGAGATGTGCAGTGTGGCACAGAAGGAATTTACGCAGTTTTTTCCAAAGCCGGGCTGGGTGGAGCATGATGCAGAGGAAATCTGGGCCACACAGCTTGAGGTGGCAAAGGAGGCTATGGCCAATATTCA
>ENA-OPMR01000450-OPMR01000450.1-human-gut-metagenome-genome-assembly--contig:-NODE-450-length-9932-cov-3.415308_pt1 | contig 9932 bp, 9 predicted proteins | sample MGYA00241532_ERZ501761 | MGnify/ENA primary metagenome ERZ501761 (study PRJEB25962, sample SAMEA2042650) | human gut metagenome | biome: human gut; feature: human-associated habitat; material: faeces... | reverse complement strand
GATCCCCAACTACGGGGCTCCGGGCCACGGGCCGAAGCTGCTGCGCGGCATGACGATCGCCGTCGAACCGATGGTGAACGCGGGCACCGCAGCCATCCGCCAGATGAGCGATGGCTGGACCGTCAAGACCCGTGACGGCAAATACGCGGCGCACTACGAGAACACGATCCTCATCACCGCCGGCGAGCCCGAAATTCTGACGGCTCCGGCACCGTAAGAGGACGCCATGGACATTGCGAATCTTGTTCAGGCAACTGCCGGCAGAGAGCAGGGCAAATACTTCTTCGTGCTGGAAACAGACGGGGAGTACCTGCTGCTGGCCGACGGCAAGAGCCGCAGGATCGAAGCGCCGAAGCGGAAAAAGCAAAAGCATGTCCGCTTCATCGCAGAGAGCGCGGCGCCTGTCGCCGAGAAGATCAGAAGCAAGGAAAAAATCACAAACAGTGAGCTTCGTAAAGCCATCGCCGCATACAGCGGCAAGGAAAATCCGGCCAGGAGGGATAACGACTTGGCAAAATCCGATATGATCGAAGTGGAGGGTGTGGTAGTCGAATCACTGCCTAACACCACATTCCAGGTAGACATTGGAAATGGACACACGATTTTGGCGCATATTTCCGGAAAGCTCAGAATGAATTTCATCAGGATTCTGCCCGGTGACAAGGTCACAGTGGAGATGTCTCCCTATGACCTGACCCGCGGCCGAATTACCTGGCGTACTAAGTAATGGAGGTTTATCGACATGAAAGTAAGACCGTCCGTGAAGCCCATGTGCGAAAAGTGCAAGATCATTCGTCGTAAAGGCCGTGTCATGGTCATTTGCGAGAATCCGAAGCACAAGCAGCGCCAGGGCTAAGACTTAATTGGAGGTTAAAAAGTATGGCACGTATTGCCGGTATTGACCTGCCCAAGGATAAGCGAATCGAAATCGGTTTGACTTATATCTATGGTATTGGCAGAAAGAGTGCTCAGGAGATCCTGGCACAGACAGGCGTGAACCCCGACACCCGCGTGAAGGATCTGACCGATGCTGACGAGGCCAAGCTTCGTGAAGCCATCGACCACAGCTACATCGTGGAAGGCGACCTTCGCCGTCAGACCGCACTCGACATCAAGCGTCTGAGCGAGATCGGCTGCTATCGCGGCACCCGTCATCGCCGCGGCCTGCCCGTTCGCGGTCAGCGCAGCAAGACCAACGCTCGTACCCGCAAGGGCCCCAAGAAGACCATTGCGAACAAGAAGAAGTAAGGAGGGAGAATAGAATATGGCAGCAAACAATGCTAAAACCGGTAAGAAGGTTATCCGCCGTCGCCGTGAACGCAAGCACATTGAAAAAGGCGCAGCGCATATCCAGTCTACATTTAACAACACAATTGTTACTCTGACTGACAACGAAGGAAACGCTCTTTCATGGGCAAGTGCCGGTGGTCTTGGATTTAGAGGTTCAAAGAAATCTACTCCATATGCTGCACAGATGGCAGCAGAAACAGCTACAAAGGCAGCTTTAATCCATGGATTAAAGACAGTTGACGTATTCGTTAAGGGACCAGGTTCAGGAAGAGAGGCAGCTATTCGTGCCCTTTCAGCATGTGGTCTTGAGGTTACATCAATCAGAGACGTTACTCCGGTACCTCACAATGGATGTCGTCCACCAAAACGTAGAAGAGTCTAATCAGGAGGTATAGATTAAAATGGCAGTTAATAAAGTACCTGTACTTAAGAGATGCAGATCACTTGGTTTAGAGCCAAGTTATTTAGGATATGATAAGAAGTCTAGAAGAAACCTTACAAGAGCAAACAGAAAGGTGTCTGAGTACGGACTTCAGTTAAGAGAAAAGCAGAAAGCTAAATTCATCTATGGTGTTTTAGAGAAGCCTTTCCGTAACTACTACAAGAAAGCAGATCAGATGAAAGGATTAACAGGTCTTAACCTTATGACAATCCTTGAGTCAAGAATTGACAACGTAATTTTCCGTCTTGGTTTCGCAAGAACAAGAAAAGAAGCTAGACAGATCGTTGATCACAAGTTCGTTACAGTAAACGGAAAAGTTGTTAACATCCCTTCATACCTTGTAAAGGCTGGCGATGTTATCGAAATTAAAGAGAGCAAAAAGAATACTCAGAGAATGAAAGATATCGTCGAGGTAGCTGGCGGAAGAATCGTTCCGGAGTGGTTAGACGTAGATGCTGAGAAATTACAGGGAACTGTAAAAGACTTACCTACACGTGAGCAGATTGATGTTCCTGTAGATGAGATGCTCATTGTCGAGTTATATTCTAAGTAAAATTAGGTTGATTTGCCGGGGATTTATTTCCCGGCTTATCCACTCTTTGATAACATATAACAACGATACCCGAGAAGGAGGGAATTTGAAGTGTTCGATTTTGAAAAACCAAAAATTGAAATCGCAGAAATTTCAGAAGACAAGACATATGGCAGATTTGTTGTAGAGCCATTAGAGAGAGGTTACGGTACAACACTTGGAAACTCTTTAAGACGTATCATGCTTTCTTCTTTACCGGGCGCTGCAGTAAGCCAGGTCAAGATTGATGGTGTTTTACATGAATTCAGCTCTATTCCTGGTGTTAAGGAAGATGTTACAGAAATCATCATGAATATCAAGAACCTTGCAATTCGCAATAATAGTTCTACAAATGAACCAAAGGTTGCATATATCGAATTCGAAGGTGAAGGCGTTGTTACAGCAGCCGATATTCAGGTTGATTCAGATATCGAGATTTTGAATCCTGAGTTAGAGATTGCACACTTGAATGGTGGAGCAGATTCTAAGCTTTACATGGAGCTTACAATCACTAACGGCAGAGGTTATGTCGGAGCAGAGAAGAACAAGAACGAGGATACACCAATCGGAGTTCTTGCTGTAGATTCAATCTACACTCCTGTTGAGCGTGTTAATCTTACTGTAGAGAATACCCGTGTAGGTCAGGTTACAGATTACGATAAGCTTACATTAGATGTATTTACAAATGGTACATTGGAGCCGGACGAGGCAGTCAGCCTTGCAGCTAAGGTGTTAAGTGAGCACTTAAATCTGTTCATCGATCTTTCAGAGGCAGCACAGCAGGTTGACGTTATGGTCGAGAAGGAAAACGATGCTCAGGAGAAGGTTCTTGAGATGAACATCGATGAGCTTGAGCTTTCAGTTCGTTCATACAACTGCTTAAAGCGTGCAGGAATCAACACTGTTGCAGAGCTTATCAATAGAACACCTGAGGACATGATGAAGGTTCGTAACCTTGGTCGCAAGTCTTTAGAGGAAGTTTTAGCAAAATTAAAAGAATTAGGTTTAGAGTTAAATCAGACTGAGGAATAATTCATTCGAATAATCCTTGCACTGATTCTTCTAAATAAATTGGTCATATATAAATTTTAAATATCATATTTATGTTTATGTGTGACAAAACTCATAGCGGCAGGGTCAGTAAGACCAAAGAGCGTGACCGTGTCTGATACATGAGTGGCAACTGATTTGAGCATTTGCTTTTTGAAATAAGGCAAAGCTTTATCACAACAAGATACGATGTCTGGCAGTAAGACCGAAGAGCGTGACCGGATGTCCCACAAATGGAGGAAATTAAAATGGCAAAATATCGTAAGTTAAGCAGAACATCAAGCCAGAGAAAGGCTTTACTCAGAGGTCAGGTTACACAGCTTCTTATTAACGGAAAGATCGTTACTACAGAGGCTAAGGCTAAAGAGGTTCGTAAGATCGCTGAGGGTCTTATCGCATTAGCAGTAAAAGAGAAAGACAACTTCGAAGAGGTTACTGTAACAGCTAAGGTTGCCCGCAAGGACAAAGATGGCAAGAGAGTAAAAGAGGTTGTAGACGGAAAGAAAGTTACTGTTTATGACGAAGTAGAGAAGAAGATCAAGAAGGATTCTGCTTCACGTCTTCATGCCAGAAGACAGATGCTTAAGGTTCTTTACACAGCTAAAGAGTCTGACGGCACAAAGAAGGGAACAAAGACTATCGATGTAACAAACAAGTTATTCGATGAGATCGCTCCTAAGTATGCTGATCGTAACGGTGGTTACACAAGAATCGTTAAGATTGGACAGCGTAAAGGTGACGGAGCTTTAGAGGTTCTCCTTGAGTTAGTTTAATATTTAATCGGTATAAATCTTAGACTAAATAAAACCAGAGATTTGAGTGGATGACACTCACTTCTCTGGTTTTTTATATTACTAAGATAATTATTCAAACTATTGAGAAAAACTGATGCGTCTTATTTGCATGTATAGTTCGACTGCCTTTGGTTTGAATTCGTAACTGTAACGCATAAAAATACCCCTTTCACTGGATATCCGGTAAGAGGGGTATATATTAATTTCACACGGCTTTTTATAAATGCGCTTAATTATTTATTTTTTGCTGCAGCCTGCTCGTCATTGTACTTCTGAACACACTTCTTGATTCTGTCATATGGTGAGAGAAGATCACTGATAGAACAGTCGTGGTTTAATGTATCAATGAGGTATGCGATGTATTTGCTCATGTCACAGCTGATATAGTACTCCTTAGAGAGAAGCTCAGGCGACTGGTAGATAAGGTTTGTTGTAACTACTCTGTAGATGAGACCCTCCTCGTAAGCCTTGTCAAATGAAGCAAAGCCGTTTGTGAAGAGACCAAATGTAGAAACAACAAAGATTCTGTTAGCTTTACGCTTCTTGAGCTCTCTTGCTGTATCTATCATACTCTCGCCGGAAGAAATCATATCATCGATGATAAGAACATCCTTACCCTCCACATTTGTTCCGAGGAACTCATGAGCTACGATAGGGTTACGTCCGTCAACGATACGGCTGTAATCACGACGTTTGTAGAACATACCCATGTCTACTCCGAGTACGTTTGCAAGGTAGATAGCACGGTTTGTAGCGCCCTCATCAGGAGAGATAATCATAAGATGGTCAGCATCAATAGTGATATCCTTTACGTTCTTTAAGATGCCCTTAATGAACTGGTAAGAAGGCATTACATTCTCAAAGCCGTTCAGAGGAATAGCATTTACCACACGAGGGTCATGAGCATCGAAGGTGATGATATTGTCTACACCCATGTTGATAAGCTCCTGAAGAGCTAATGGACAGTCAAGAGACTCACGGCCTGTACGTCTGTGCTGACGGCTCTCATAAAGGAAAGGCATGATAACTGTGATTCTTCTTGCTTTTCCGCCGGCTGCAGCGATAACACGCTTTAAGTCTGCGTAGTGGTCATCAGGTGACATGTGGTTTGTCTGACCGCATACTGTATAGGTAAGACTGTAGTTGGTTACATCTACCATGATGTACAGATCATAACCACGAACTGACTGGTTGATAACACATTTAGCTTCGCCGGAACCGAATCTAGGTGTAGAAGGCTTGATAATGTAGCTGTTTTTGTAGTAGTCCTTGAAAGCACTCTCGTTAGCATGCTGGTGCTCTCTGTGCTCTCTCCAGCCCTGTAAGTATGCATCTACCTTCTGGGCAAGACCTATACAACTGTCAGTTGCAACAAGTCCAAGTGTACCGGTTGGCATAGTCTCCAAAATTCTCTCATCGTTTGGCATTGTTATTCCTCCATATAACCATATAATAAATAAACTAAATATATATAAAAAGCGCTATTTGGAAAGACGCTTTTTAATTCGTATGTCATCTCCAAAGAGCTTGATAAAACTATAATTGCTTGAAATTCTTGAAAGTGTTCTCTCGGAGTAAATCTCTGCTATCTGCTCCAGATTCAGATTAGTGGAAATAATAGTAGATTTCTGTCGCAGTATACGCTCATTTACACAAAGGAAAAGCTGTGATGTGGTAAATGAGTTGGAAAGCTCGGTTCCGAGATCGTCTATGATAAGTAAATCACAGTCGAATATATTCTGGTGCGCTGCGATGGCATCTGCATCCTTTTCAAACACACCTTTGCTTAATATATCAAATAATTGGAACGCTGTAAAGTAAATTACGGAGTAACCTGCATCTAAAAGCTCTTTTGCAATGCAATTAGATAAAAAAGTCTTTCCGACACCGGTATTACCGTAGAAAAATATGTTTTTAGGTTTGTTTTCAAAATTGTCTATAAATTCATGACAGTTCGTCACTGCAAGCTTTGCTGTGGCAAGAGCAGACAGCCCTGTCGCAGGATTTTTCTGCTCATCTGAGTAATAATCGAATGAGAGCGTGGAAAAATTCTCTCTTGATAAAATTTCCCTGATATTGGATTGTGAATAAACGGTATTGATAATAGCCTGCTTGAAGCAATGACATTTCTGACCATCTATATACCCGGTATCATGGCAATCTGGACAGGTGTAAATAGGCTCAAAATAATCAAGCGGATATCCGAGTGTGGATAGCAGTGCAGCACGCTCCTCCTTATAGTCCTCGATTGCAAGGCGTAAAGCGGCGAGAGCATTCTCATCACCATCCATAAGCCTGTACGCCTGCCTGACAGAGGCTGATGCAATCTCAGAGTCAATCTCCCTGAGGCGGGGCGCCTTGCGATAGGCTTCCTCAATACGCTTGTCATGTATGTATTTGTTCTGAAGCTGGCGTTTGTCGTAGCCTCGCATTATCTCATCATATTGAGCATTGGTAAGTGCCATATATCCTCCTTGGGATGTGTAAATCTAACTTGAAAAATCATACCGTAGAATTCAGAAACAGCTTCTCCAGCTTGTCGTAATCATTGTTTCGCTGATTGAAGTTGTTAAATTTATTCTTGGAACTTGAATTATTGCTTTTGGGTTTTGAGGAACCGTTTGCAGCATTTGTACTCTGTGATGAGCCGGTAGCAGAGGCTTTATTGGCCTTGGCAAAGTTGGCATCAAGCACTTCAACATCCTTTAATGTATGTACATCCTTTTTCCTCCAGTTCGCGAGTATCGAGTCTGTGTACTCGAAGCTTGGCTTCTGGATAGCTGAAATGGTTTTACTGCAGGCGGCCTTTACAAGCTCTATATCGAAACCGTATTCGCCGACCCATTTGTTTATTAGTGACACCTCAGAGTCAACCAGATTGCGGCCTGTGATGCCTAGAGCCTTCATTACAGAATAGTAAATCTGTGAGTGAGCGGCTGCATCGTCCTTTGCCTGGTCTACGGTCTTTATGCCGGCATCGGCCCAGCCGAGAGCGACCTTGTTCATGTAACGAAGGCTTGAATGTCCCTTGGTAATGCAGTACTCCACGAGATATTCCACCAGGTCGGTAGAAAAATGGAGCTCGTCCAGCCAGTAGAGCACCATATTGGTGTCTGTGGATGAAAGCGTATGCTTCAAATATGTCTCTATAATAAAGAAAAGCTCTGAAATGTCAGGATTCTTTCTAAACTCCTTAATCTCATCAAGTGTGTATTCCTTCTGTGAAGGAGCAGGCTTGTCAGTAGCCTGGTTTTTAAGCTTTTCCACAACAGAATCCTGCATACGAATATTTGCGGTAGAAATATTCTGTGCAGCATTATTAACAACACCGTTTTGCAAATTATTCTGCGCGGCATTATCAGCCACAGCGCTTTGTATATTACTCTGAGCAGCCTGCATACCGGATACAGAAAGACTGCAGAGGTTGATTCCCATAATCTGCCCATCAGCGCCGGTTTGCACCTGCAAAATGCCCTCAGAGGCCCAGTAATTGAGGGCACGTATGATGTCGGCTTCAGTATTGCTGAAATGATCGGCAATCTCTGAAATAGTTGCTATGCCTGCCCCGGAGCCTGTCGCGCGGAGCAGATAAAGGTATACCTTGACAAACTCACCGTTTGCCTTTGGCATGTATTGATCTATAAAAATATCTGACACAGTAGTGAATGATGTTGCTATGTCACTGCTAATGTTTATCGCTGTCATATAAAAAACTCTCTTTCGCTTAACCTGTGAGCAATTATAGCACAATATTTTAACCGTGTGAAGATGGTAAAAGTGCTACAAGCCTTGTAAACTCGGGCTTTCCGAGTCCACAAAAAAATGTGGATAATGTGGATAACTATGTAAAATAATTGAAAAATCAATGTATCACAGGGTATATAAGCTGTTGAAAATTATTTAAAAAATCCACACACAAAATGAGAGTTGTTAACATTTTGTATGTGGATAACGTGGATAACTTATTTCTTAAGCAGGTCTTCGCCGATTTCTACTACATTTCCGGCACCCATTGTTATCAACAGGTCGCCGTTTACACAATTTTCTGATAAAAATTTCTCGATTTCCTCAAATGATGGGAAATAGTGCGCATTCACACCTTTTTCGAGCAATAAATCAAGGATGTCCTTAGATGAAATGCCATAGGTGTTCTGCTCACGAGCAGCATAGATATCAGCTAGCACCACAACATCTGCCATTGAAAGAACATCGGCAAAATCATTTAAGAATGCCTTGGTTCTGGAATAGGTATGTGGCTGGAAGCAAAGGACAAGCCTGTCATGTGGATATTTTTGTGCAGCTGTCAGTGTTGCGCGGATCTCGGTTGGATGGTGAGCGTAGTCATCAATGATTGTGACGCCGTTTACCTTGCCCTTGTACTGGAAACGTCTGTCAGCACCGCCAAATTTGTCGAGGCCTGTGAGGATAGACTCCTCATCAAGGCCGAGTGTGGTGGATAAAGCTATGGCTGCGAGCGCATTGCTTACATTGTGAGCGCCCGGAACAGAGAGTTTTACGTCGAAAAGTGGACTACCCTGTCTCATAGCTGTAAAAGATGCACAAGCTTTATCGTCATAGGTTATATTTTCCGGATAGAAATCATATTTTGAATCAAAGCCATAGGTGATAATCTTCTGAGGAAGACCTGCGACAATCTCTTCATAGCGGTCAATTTCACCATTGATGATGGTAGCACCGCCTGCGAGAGTGTTTGATGCATACTCGCGGAAGGAATGCCTGATGTCGTTGATATCCTTGAAGAAATCCAGATGCTCAGCCTCAATATTTAAAATAATACTGTAGCGTGGTCTGAAATTCAAAAAGCTGTTTGTGTACTCACACGCCTCAGAGATGAAGTACTCTGAATCGCCCACACGCAGATTGCCGTGGATAGATGACAAAATACCTCCTACGGAAATGGTAGGATCTGTCTGAGCGGCGAGAAGAATCTCACTGATCATGGATGTGGTGGTAGTCTTGCCGTGTGTGCCGGCTACAGCGATAGAATAATCGTAATTGTCCATAATCTGTCCGAGAAGCTCGGCTCTTGTAAGCATTGGAATACCGGCTGCCTTTGCTGCGGCAAACTCAGGATTGCTTTCGTGGATAGCAGCAGTGTAAACCACCAGGTCGATATCGGAGGTGATATTGTCTGCGCTCTGACCATATATGACTTTTATGCCCTTGGCAGCAAGAGTTTTTGTGAGGTCGGATTCCTTTGAATCGGAGCCGGAAATGGTAAAGCCCTCCTCATGCAGAATCTCTGCGAGACCGCTCATGCTGATACCGCCGATGCCTATGAAATGGATGTGTATTGGTTTGCTGAAATCTATTTTATACATTTATTTTACCTGCCTGATTTATTATAATTTATATTGTAACTATTAAGAACTGCTGAGAACATAGTTACTTTATATTAATTATACAACTAAATACAGTATTTGCAAAGGAAAAATAAGGTGAAAGCAGGCATGACTTTCAAATGATAAGAACCATAGCAGGTTAAACAGATATACGATAAATGACACTTGTGCAAAATGTCAAAAAAAAAGAAAAATATTATTTGATTTTGTGAAAAATGTTGAAGTGATAATGCGGCTGTGGTATAATTTTTTTATAAAAATAATTCATCCGGACCATATGAATTTTATGGGGTTAAAGTATATGGCAGTAACTGCAATTTATGCAGCAGCAACTATAATTTATATGGAAACAATTGTGATTTATTATGGAAGCATTACAGATACGGTTATTACAGAAACAAGTGGTGGGGACCGGATGGGCA
>ENA-OPMR01000447-OPMR01000447.1-human-gut-metagenome-genome-assembly--contig:-NODE-447-length-9982-cov-1.921729_pt1 | contig 9982 bp, 13 predicted proteins | sample MGYA00241532_ERZ501761 | MGnify/ENA primary metagenome ERZ501761 (study PRJEB25962, sample SAMEA2042650) | human gut metagenome | biome: human gut; feature: human-associated habitat; material: faeces... | reverse complement strand
GGAAAGAGGTTTTAAATCTGGATACTCTGAATGAAGCATACCAGCAGAGGTTGTCATTGCTTCATGGATATATACAACCTTCAGTGATTCAGAATAAACCGACAACCAAAAAGAAAAAGACTGCTGCCAGTGTCAGAAAGAGTCAGACACAGAGCCAGCCCAAACAGGAAGGCTATTCTATTACTGATATTGCAGAAAGAGCCAAGGCTGAGAATTTGGATGTAGTAGAACTGTTGAAAGAAGTTTATACTGTTGTTGAGGTGGCAATATGATAACATACCTTCCTGAAATATATCCAGATGAACTTGTGTATAGTTGGTTTTGTCGGTATGCAGTCCATTCAGGATATATAAACTCACAAGTATTACGAGAGTTATATAGTAAAAAATCAGATACACCGATTAAAGAATTTATCGGAAATCTGAATCCCGAAGCGAAAGAATGTATTGATAGAATGTATCCGTTGAGGGATTTTGTATTAAAGCACACCATGTATCCTCAGTATGCAAGATTTGTTCCATTAGAACAGAAAAAGGATGCTCTATATAAGCTGTGTTATGAGAATTGTGATGCACACCATTTATTTGCAGTTCTTCCAAGGTGTGAGAAAGAACGCTACTTGAAATATTGTCCTGTATGTGCAAGTGAGGACAGACAGAGATATGGGGAAACATATTGGCACAGAAAACACCAAATAAGGAATATGGGGATTTGTCCAAAACATAAGTGTAAGCTTCGGGACTCCAGCGTTTCAGCTAAAAGTATGAATATATATAATTTCTCTGCTGCTGAGATTGCTATTCCTGATTCAGAAGAATATATACCTGTTGATAATCCTTTACAGATAAGATTTGCAGAGTACACAGAACAGGTTTTTGATGCTCCTGTAGATTTTGAAAAGGATGTTCCACTCAGTACTATTTTATATTATGCCATGAAGGGTACAGAATATATGAAATCAACAGGAAGATGTCGATACATGACAAAGTTTGTTTCTGACATGACACGCTTTTATGAACAAATTGAACTGAATGAGATTGCCAGTATCGGAAGGATTCAAAGGACTTTGTTATCTGGGGAAAGATACGATTTTTCTCTTACCTGTCAGATTGGTTTCTTTCTGAATATGACATCTGAAGATTTGACTGCTCCTCAGTTATCGGAAGAACAGATAAAGATAGAAGAGGAAAGCCATTATATCAAGGGAAAGACTACACCAGATTGGGAAGAATATGACAACAAAATGTCTCTTATCTTGGAACAGGTTGCAGAAGATATTTATAGCGGTGCTGCTGATAGCATGGGAAAGCCTGAAAAGGTAACTGAGAAATTTATATGTAGGATACTGGGAATAAAGCAGCACCAACTTGAGAATATGCCTAAAAGCAGAGCTGTATTAGAGAGATATTCAGAATCATATCCTGAATCATGGGCTAGAAAATTGGTATGGGCTTATGAGTGGCTTGAGAACAATGAGGAAGATGTATTTTACTGGAAACATCTCAGAAAGCTCACAGGAGTTAAGAAAGAGCGTTTTGATGAGATTATTCCATATCTTAAAAAGTATACAGATGAGGATGAAGTGAAATTGATCGTGGCAACAGTGAAAGGAATATAGGTTATAAAAAGGGCTATGGAGCATTTCCATAGCCTGAATTTATTTCTGGTTCTTTTCACTCAAAGAATAGATAAGAGAACGGACAAGACTTTTATCATGTTCTGATAAAGTTGAAATATCAACGGATTCATTCTTTTCCAGCCCTAAAAGATAATCAGAGCTAACGTGAAGTGTTCGTGCCAACTTTACAATTATTTCTGGAGAAGGGATTCTGTCTCCAACTTCATAAAAAGAAATAATACTGTTTTGTGTACCGATTAACTCAGCCAGTTGTTTTTGAGTGAGATTTCTTTGCTTTCGTAGGGATTTAAGTCTTTGTCCAAATTCTATCATATTGTCAACTCCATTCCACGTTATTGTATAAATTTAAGTTTAATAAATGGTGGAATTAAATATACAAAACTGTAGAATTATGATATAATCCAAACAAATAAATCTTCAGATTGGAGGGCAATATTATGTTGAGTCCACAAGAGGTTATGGATAAATACCCAGAAGAAGTTGATGAGTTTTTCAAGGTTTTATTTGCATTATCAGATGAGCAGACCGCAGCAATGGACAAAGTAATTCCTATGACACAGGAACTTTTTGAATCATGTTTTGATAAGCTTATGTCGGTTGATGCAATTCGTTCAAGTATAAAACTTATGGAGGAGTATCCAGAGTTCACAGATACAATGACACAGAATATTATGAATGAGTTGGATTTGACGGAAGAAGATTTTCAACCTCTGTCTGAAGAAGAATCAAGAGCTGGATTACAGGCACTTAAAGAAAGAATTGCTAGAGAAACAGGAGCAGCAGTCTGAAATATTAACGAATGGAAATGGGTGTATGGGGTTGTTTAAAGGGTTAAGATACTATTTATCAGGAAGTGATTCTGAAGAAGGTTGTGGTAAAAATAAACCTGTGATGCAGATAAGAAAGGATGCTGCTACATTTTCTAATGCTTGTTGGAATGATACGATAAGAAAAGAATTGCAAAAACCGAGCTTTGATTATCACACGAAAATTTATATGATAAATCAGCTTATTCAAAAAGCTCAGGAAAAAGCAAGATTTAACGGTGGAACATTTGTTATGGATGAAGATATTCAAAATCAATATAACGACCTGATTTTGATTCATAATGAAAGCGTAGAACAGTTAATTCATAAAAGGGAAAATGAACAAGAAACGATAATAATGAAACAAAAAGACCAATATCAAAATGATATGAAAGCTTCGGAGGTAAAAGAAGAAACTTCCAGAAATGTTTGGAGCATACCGGAATCTAAAGATATAGCTATTCAAACAACCGATATGTTTCATAGAAAACCAGAATCAACGACAGCACCAGAAGAAAAGGAAGCGATAAATAAAATATCAGATGTGCTGGAACAATATGCCTTTTCTGATATAAAAGTGGAATTGGGAAAAACCTATACAACTGTAAATGTTTATACATTAAAGGATGAAAAAAAATTTATATTTTGGTTTAAATGCGAACAGTCAATAGTTGAGAGTCCTGTTGCTATGGATATTCTGGAAAACTGTTTAACTATGTTATCAAAGTCTCAAGCTGACGATTTTGAAGGACTGTTAAAGAGAGATTTTGAAGAAAAGAAATATTACGATGTCAAAATTTTAAAAAGTTCCTGTGAAGTTACAAGAGGATATTTTGGCTGTGAAATTGGAAGATGCACTTTTAAATACTATGCAGAATATGTTCCAGAAATGATAACAAAGGAGCAACTACCAAACGAAAAAACAACAGAATTTGACTCTATGACAGGTTTAGAATTTGAAGGATTTTGTGCAGAGATATTAGAGAAAAATGGTTATGACAATGTATCTGTAACAAGGGGAAGTGGTGACCAAGGAGTTGATATAATTGCCTATCGTGATGGCGTAAAATATGGATTTCAGTGTAAATGCTATACTACTGATATTGGAAATAAAGCTGTGCAAGAAATATATGCTGGAAAAACATATTATCAATGTCATGTAGGTATAGTTTTAACAAATAGGCAATTTACTTCAGCAGCTATTGATTTGGCAAAGAAAAATGGTATTATTTTATGGGATAGGAGTAAGCTGTTAGAATTGATCGAGAAGGCTAAATAATGAATTATCAGGGATAACCGCTGTATATGGTATCCCTGATAACTATGTGTGTCCTGTGAAGCATTACATTACTTATTCATATTCTCCATAAATGTCAAAAGTAATGCTTCCTGTGTATGATGCTGAATCGTGATAAGTCGTATCATTTGATTTTTCGCCAACATAGGATAATTTCAAGATTCCTCCTGTATTCTGCGAAGAATCAGAATGGAAACTTGCAACGCAAAGATTTTTTGTAGTATCATCATTATATTTGTAATAAAGCTGATTATCGTTGCTGTTCTTTAGTTCAAGTACATAGTAGTAATCACGAGTTGCTGCATTGTATAATCGCACATATTTATAAATGTTAGATTCAGGATTAGTGTTGAAAGTAGATTTAGCCACATCAACATAAACCGTGTATGATGATTCTAAATTATAGTTGTCATTGATTGTGATAGGTATTTCTTTTTCAGTCTCCCCATAAGAAATATCAACGCTTGAAGGAATATTAATTTCATAGGTATTTCGTTCTGCTGCTGATGGTACATTATATGTAATAGTGGTAGTTTGCTGTGAATCTGGTGCTGCATATGTAGAAATTACAGTAGCAGATAAAAGCAAAGATACCAAGAAAAGAGCTGCATATAAATGTAAATGCTTTTTATTCATTGTCTTTGTCCTCCACGATTAAATTGAAATTGAGATTTGACCCATTCAGTTGTGAGCCATTTCTGGAGAAGCAATCATATTTCATGACTGCCTTGTAAGTGCCAGCTTCCAAGGGTTGATTAAGTGTAATATTATAAATTGCTTTTCCGTTTTGGATTAACTGTGATTTCCAGAGTTCCGTTCCATCTTCAAGGGATAATGTGAGCTGGAAGTCACAGTTTTTGTTTTTCTCAGGATTATAGAAATTTACTTCCTGTTCTTTTGAGTCTGCTGCCATGATGAGTGTATCCCAGCATGGAATAGCAATATTATCAGTGACCTCTTCGGAAATTGAAGAATCATCAGTTTTTTCTTTTATATCTTCTGCATTGTTGTCATATGTTCGGTCAGGGGATTTATTGAGAAGATTAGAAATGAAAATGCCTGCTGCCAGACCCAGAGCAATCATAATGATGCATATGAATATAATCAGGAAAGGTTTCTTTTTCTGAGGTTGTTCGTTTTGTTCCGCTGCCATGTTCCACCTTCTTTCTATGCGGTATTTGAAAATGTTTATACTTGTTATAGGACACACACGTTGTCCATTATACCAAATGTAGGGATGTAAGCAATAGAAATTAATTTTTGATCGGGAATAGATTCATCAGGTGGACAGGTAGCGGAAGCCCACAAATGATTTTTATTTGTAAATATGCCCTATGGGGACTGTGTGTAGAATGACATTTGGTAGAAGAAAATATGCCATGATAATACCAAAACGAACGTACAAATAAAAAGTATTAAAACTATTGCAAAAGACCTTGAATTATGGTATTATCCAAGTATCAAAACGAACGAACGTCGAATTTGGTACATGAGGGAGAATATCATATGAGTATTTATGGTTACACAAGAATTTCTACAAAGAAGCAAAATATTGAAAGACAGGTTAGAAATATTTTGGCAGTACATCCAGATGCTATTATTGTGCGTGAAGTTTATACTGGTACTAAGTTTCAAGGCAGAAAAGAACTTGATAAAATTTTGAAGCTTGTAAAACCTACAGATACGATTATATTTGATTCTGTATCGAGAATGAGTCGTAATGCAGAAGAAGGCTATGCAGAGTATGAAAAGCTTTTTAGACGCAACATAACACTTGAGTTTTTAAAAGAGCCACATATAAATACTGAGGTATATAAAAAGGCTTTGTCTGGTACTGTTGCAATGACAGGTACTAATGCTGATTACATATTAGAGGGAGTCAATAAGTATCTTCTTGCATTAGCAAAAGAGCAAATTCAAATAGCATTTAATCAAGCTGAGAAAGAAGTACAGGACTTACACCAGAGAACTAGAGAAGGGATTGAAACAGCACGTTTAAATGGTAAACAAATTGGTGGTGTTACAGGCAAGAAACTCACCACTAAAAAGTCAATAGAAGCAAAAGAAGTGATTCTGAAGAATAGTAAGGATTTCAATGGAGCAAATACAGATATTGAGGTTATGAAAATTGCTGGAATATCAAGAAATTCTTATTACAAATATAAAAGAGAGTTGGTTGAAGAACTGAAGGCAAAGGAAGGGATTATATGATAAACATTTTATCCATATTAGCAGCAGTCCTGACAGGTAAAGAACTGATACAGGAAAAGTGTACACCAGTGATACCAGCGGAGAACTGGAAGAACAGGGAGCTGATACAGAAAGATATATTGAATCCTGAGTGCAACAATAACCAGTTTATGAGAAATCTTACTAATGGTAAGTACAGAAAACTAGAACGGGCAGCAGAACCACACAGGGATAGTGCTGGTAATATTATCATTGATAATACGGTGTTGTTCTGGGAGGATGTAAACTCACATCAATATTCTACAGTTCAGATAGAGCGATTTAAGCAATCAGGGAGATATAATCTGACTGTTGAAGAGTCACAGATGCAGAGGGAGCAGCAGAAGAGGAAGCGATATAAAGACTTGAATAGCAAAGTGATCGCAACAGGTAATAATACATTTACAAGAGTATTTATGGATATAGACGGTAAATGGCGGTACTATGATTCTGAAATTGAATGTATGTATGTTTAAGAAATGGCGGTAAGTGTTCCGATGATGGTTCACAACCGCTATTTTTTTCCAACGGTAGAAAAGATAAAAGTATTTGTTTTAAGGCAGAATATTCAGTAACGGATAGTGGCAACGGTAGGAAACTTTAAAATAATGTTGTTTACAGTGATTTATGGTGTAATATGCAGAAATATAAATTCATGTTGTTTGTATGTAGTTGGGAGAAGGCTTAAAAATAAGGTCGTTTATAGGCTGAATTTTAGAATGTCCGTTGGGTTTACCGTCACAGTATGTTGTAGAAATGCTGCTGCCATGTAGATGGATGAAAGGGAAAAAGCCTAAAAATAAGTATCTGAAAATTGCTTGACAATGGTTCATAGTTGGAAAAGCTAATGGAAAACATCAAAATAAAAAACGGTGTCAGAAATTAAGAGGGGAGAACGGAAAACATTATAATATTTCGGTGTGTCCGTAGTTCCCCAAAATAAGAAAAATCTCGTATAATAAAAATAGAGGGATGCGGTAGTTCCTAAAATCAAAGAAAAATCCGTATAATAATAGTAGGATTCTTTGTACCGATAATGTGAAAGGAGTAAAAACATCAGAACAGGTACAAGATTTGTACCAGCTTTTAGTATTAAAAATATACAGAACAGAAAGGAAAAACAAAATGTATGTTACAAGGAGATTTATTAGAAGAAATACGGACATTGCCTGAAAAACAAGTACACAGATTTGCATTGGAATCTGTAGATAGTAAACTGGAAAAAGGAATAATATCAACGGATACCGCATTGGATATATGTGATAAAATTTTGAAAGACTATCAGAGAGAGAAACAAGAAATTATTGATAGTCTGAATAAGAGTAAAAAAATAACAGTTATTGATGCGATTATGGGAACTGGGAAAAGTACATATATCATTGATAAAGTAATCAATACGAATCCACAACAACGATTTTTGTGTGTTTTAAAGACTTTAGATGAATGTAAAAGGTATGTGCAGAATATTGATGCAGATATATTTGAACCTAAGAACAGAAGAACAAAAACAAGAGGATTAAGGGAATTGATTGCAAATGGAAGAAATATTGCAACCACTCATGCACTTATCCAAAATATTGATGATATAACAATGGAATTACTAAGACTAATGATGATGAGGGAGAGATATATGCTTATTTAGCGTATCAGTATTTTGGAAAGAATAAAAAAGTATCTAATGTGGACATATACGAAACGATAAAGCAATATTATAATAAAACTTATGATGAGACAATATCAGACAGAAAAATAAATTCGGTTTTAAAGAGGCTTGAAAATGATTTGAGAGTCATTGAGTTTGTGGATGGGTATCTTGTTGTTAAAGATGAAATATATTTTGAATAAACTGGAAGTGTAGGAGAGTATCTATGAATTCAGAAAAAGAAGCTAAAATTATAAATATTTTAAATAAGGCTGAGCAAATTAGAAATAATAATAAAAGCATATTGGACGCTAAACTTGGAAAAATTAAAAGTGGATATATTATATGTATAGGTGGAAGCTTTGTTGGAATGATTATAGGCATTATTTGGGGTTCAAGCGGAGGCGTATTTGCTGCAATGATTTATGGCGTATTATGTGCTGCAATAGGTGGTAGTTTTAAAACATTCCTTGAAAGAGCGGTCTTAGTATTGCCTGATTGTTTTGTGCATACTGGAAATTTTGTGGCATCGTTTATTATTGGTATCATAAAAGGAATAATATATTTGATTGTATGTGCAGTTATGGCGCTTTTTGAGACAATAAAAAATATATGGAATTCAAAAAGAATCATTAAGAAGATTGATACTATTATAGATGATGATAATAAGAGTGTTAAATTAATAAGAGACTATTTAGAGTATAGTAGATGTGTTTCTGATGAAAAGCATACTGTATTAAAAGAACTTGTAACTGATGGTGGAAAATTACATGATAATTCGTTTGCTAAACTAATTATAGAGTATGATGTAAATTATGCAGTGAATGAATTGAATCATAGATTGGATTTATTGGAAAAGAATCAAGATGTAGTTAGAGAGATATAGTTTTTAAGTATCAACTGACGGAAAATAAAATTGATAAGTGTAAAAATATTTATACGCACCAACGATATCTTACTTTGAACTAACATTAGATTTGTGAGCATAATAAAGATTTAATTATAAGGTTCGACAGTGATTTACTCTGTGTAATATTAGCGTGATTTATAATCTGATAGATAGTATTCTTGCTTTTTCACAACAATAAATAGTATAATAAATTTGATATCAATTTTTCCTTAGATATTATGATTACAATTGTCAAAAGAAGGCAAAATAATAAACAATAACATTTTAAGTGAGTTTCTCACTAAGCACAGAGCAGAGGTGATAGATGTGTGTATAACAGAATATGATGAACAGACATTTGTTAACGGAATTAGAGAAGAAGGCAGGCAAGAGGGGAGAGAAGAAGGCAGAGCCTTGACACTGTTTTCATTGGTGAATAGCGGTAATCTAAAGCCTGATGTTGCCGCTAAGGAGCTTGGAATCAGCATTCATGAATTTGAGATTGCAATGAAAAAGGCTGGAATGAACCAGCCTGTATCAAAATAGTTCAAAAGCAGCTTAGTTTATTAAGTTTGATTACATAAAAAGAGTTCGCAAGAGCTCTTTTTGTGTTATATACATTCATACATGAGATAATATTTATACTTGCCAATTTATAGCTGTAAATAGTATAATAAAATTGACATCGATTTCTCCTTAGATATTAAGCGTGTGATTATCAAAAGGAGTACTATATGAAATTAAATAAAAAATACAAGGATAGATTGTTCTGTCTTTTATTTGGAAATGAAGAATACAAGGAGAACATATTATCTTTGTATAACGCTTTATGCAATACAGCGCATACGGATGTAAATGATATCAAGCTTTACACAATTGATAGCGTGATTTATATCGAGATGAAAAATGATGTATCGATTCTTCTGGATAGTTATTTACATCTATGGGAGCAGCAAAGCTCCTACAATCCAAATATGCCGCTTAGGGGCTTGATGTATTTCAGCAAAATGTATGACCGCTACATTGTCGAGCATTCCTATAATATCTATGGTTCGACGATGGTAAAGCTTCCCACACCGAGATATACGGTGTTGTATAATGGTACATCGAAGCAGCCGGCATTTATGAAGCTTAAGCTGTCAGATGCGTTTATTCATGAGGATACAAGCGGAGATTTTGAGTGGACCGCCAACATGGTAAACATTAATCATGGCATGAACGATGAGCTTTTAAATAATTGCAGACCATTGCAGGAATATATGCTGCTTATTGAGGAGATACGTAAGAACCGGTCTAATGGCATGGAAGTGGAGCAGGCAGTTGATAAAGCTGTAACTTATTGCATAAACAATAACATTTTAAGTGAGTTTCTCACTAAACACAGAGCAGAGGTGATAGATGTGTGTATAACAGAGTATGATGAACAGGCATTTGTTAACGGAATTAGAGAAGAAGGCAGGCAAGAGGGGAGAGAAGAAGG
>ENA-OPMR01000443-OPMR01000443.1-human-gut-metagenome-genome-assembly--contig:-NODE-443-length-10096-cov-1.508117_pt1 | contig 10096 bp, 6 predicted proteins | sample MGYA00241532_ERZ501761 | MGnify/ENA primary metagenome ERZ501761 (study PRJEB25962, sample SAMEA2042650) | human gut metagenome | biome: human gut; feature: human-associated habitat; material: faeces... | reverse complement strand
AAACGTTTGGAACGGTTCCAGGTAAGGTGTACACGAATGTAATGCGCCAGAACAAGATAGCCCAGATAACCGGAGAAGTACCACAACATGTGGTATTCATTCCAGAAACATTGTCCCCACACTTCACCGCACCAACGGTTGAGATAAGGCATACAGGTTGACAACACGAACAGCCCTATAAAGAAACGCTCTTCTTTAGCCGTGGCTTTTCTCAACCATGGGGATATAATTGGGATAAACAAATAAAGGCTTATCAGAGGATACATAAACCACAAGTGTCCGGCTAGCGTCGGAAAATTCAGGAATATCCGCGACAAGTCCTTCATAGATGTTTCTCCGTCTATCTGTCCCCACAACATAGGTAGAGTGCTGTACAGTATCATAAATATGAAAAACGGTGGAAGGATGCGAAGACAGCGCTGGCGATAGAATTGCCACATAGACTGCCCTTCCTTCATCGGTGCAAGCAGGAAGGCGGAGACTATCATGAACAGGGGTACTGCCATACGTGAAAAGCCATCGTATACTGATACCCATAGCCGGTCTGCTTCATTCGCTAGAAAAGACTGCGGGCCTGCCATATCGGTGGATCCGGGAGCACCGTAGAAATTCTCACTGGCATGAACAAGGATGACGAGAAAGCATGCAAACACACGGATGTAATCTAAAAAAACAATACGTTTCATTTATTCTAAGTTTTCTAGTTATTAATTTATTCTTTTGTGTTCGGGAACGCAGAGATTCTCAACCGTGCCGCACCCATAGGAATCAATGTTATTTCTTCTTTATCACCTTTCACCGCATCTTCTTCCGGCAATACGCCACACAGTCCTGTTTCGTCTATCTTCCATTCAGGAACCGGACGACCGATAGCTTTTACTTCTAAAGGTACACTGGTTACTGTGAAAGGATAGTTGTCAGCCGGCCAGGATTTACGGATGACCTTGAAATTTTTCAAAGGTTCTTTCTTATCCAATACCAACGAATAATTCCAGGGGCTATCCGGATAGATTTCAGTAGTAGGCCATTTTTTCGAATCAGCACCTTTCTGCCATTTTGAATCACCGATAGCAGTCTCGCGACTGTCTTTCTCTACATATTTCTCTGCAATCTTAAGAGACAAAGTCAAAGGTCCGTAATCTACGCTTACGCTGTTTTTATTAACCTGCCAGGTACGCATAGACAAAGACATCGGAAGAGTCAATTCCACACGGTCACCATTCGCCCACTCGCGATTGATGCAAAGATATTTTCCCGCTACAGGAGCTGCACTTACCTTCTTGCCATTCACCCGCACTTCTGCCTTTTGAGTCCATGAAGGAATACGAAGATAAAATGGAAAAGCAACCTTTTCACCGGTAGAAACAGTGAAGGCAATGTCTTCTTCAAAAGGATAATTTGTCTCTTCGTGAAGAGTGATTTCCTTGCCGTCACCCACTTTCACTGTAGCTTTGCAAGCTGCATAAATAGCTATTGCCACTCCGTTGTCGGGAGTTGCCAATACCAGATGTTCGGTGAAGTAAGGCCAGCCCTGTGCATGATTGTGTTGGCAGCAACGACTGCTGAAAGGATTCATCGAAAGGAACGGGCCGCGATTGTCAATGCCCGGATGATGATTCTTCGAATCACTGACAGCATGGTTCGGACAAGTGATATAACGCAATGCCTTGAAGTCCGGCATCACGGCAGCCGGATAAGAGTTGAACGCTACTTCCTCACAGTGTTCCGCCCACATGGGATCTCCTGTCATGCAAAGCATGATTTCATCGGAAGCCATTTGTTCTACCAAGCCGCAGGTTTCCACTCCCTGTCGGGGATCGATATATCCCAGACGAGCATTTTCATCTGCACCGAACATACCTCCGGGAACCTGACCAAAAGTACGCCGTATCAGATGATGGACATTATAAGAGGCTTTCAGCATCGCTGAATCTCCGGTCTGCATATAATAAGTGGCAGGTTCACGGAAACATTGGGCGATATTTACATTGTGCCAGTTAGGTAAGGAGGTGGATTTTGTCCAGTCGGCTGTGTTACGGTGAATCTTCTCGGCTAATTCGAGCAGGAAAGCATCTCCGGTATGGTTGTAAAGCCAGTAGATACTGATGATGTTATCACCGCCACGGCTTTTCTCCCAATAATCTTCCAGAAGCTGGTCATCGGGAACAGTCATCTGCCACTTGAAGTAATTCGTCATCAGGTCAATGACACGCTGATCTTGAGAATACTCATAATAAGATTGCAGACACCAGAGCATAATCATCTGTGCCCAAAGTTCGCGTTTGCCGTTACGTTCATTGACCGGACCGAAATAGCCATCCGGCTGGCGACTGGCAAATACACCTTCAATCCAATATTTGGTTTCTTCAATCATCTTCGGGTCATTCAGGATATATGCTAGATTGCCATCCCCTTTGAGCCAGTAAGGGACTTCCTCCCAGCCGTGATCGCCACCAGTTGTCAACCAGGCATTATTATCCTTTTCCAGCCAAGCGCTGATTTCTCCCAAGTGTCCGGTCAGACCGTCGCGCTGCAATTCCAGATACTTCTTCACCCATCCTTCAGGCTGAATACTACCTACCGGCAACTTTATAAAATTCAACGGTCGAAGCGGAGCGCGATACCCGATATAATTGGTATTGACGGACTGTATGTCCGGTCGGTCCACTACCGTCACCGTACCACTAGAAGAAGCAGACGCACAAGCTGTAACCGCCACTCCAAGCACTATCGATGCAAAAAGTCCTTTCGTTTTATTTTTCTTCATTTCGTCTATTCTATTCTCATTTAGATTATTTCAACTCTCATTGCACTGCTTCAAGACGCATATTATCAAGGTCCAGCAGCACTTTCTTTCCTATTCTCCGATAAAAGCCATTGCCTATAACTCCATCAAAGAATATACCGGGAACTATTTGGCCAAGAGGATATGTTTTTACAGCTTCCGGACCAGGAGGCTGCATTAATTTATCATCAAATATTATTGCAGGATCTTTTAAAGTTTTATACGTGATCGCCCGGGCCTGATGCAGCATAACTACCCCGAATGTATTCTTTTTACTGGTAGAACCAATCAGCAGTTCTTTCTGATGTTTCTCGTAAAATGCAGAATCTACTGTAATATATTCATCAGAACCCGTATCCAGATGAGCCGTAAAATCAGTTCCATTAAGTTTTATACGCATATACAAATCGTATTTGTATGCATAAACATTGGGGGCTTTAGAAAGGTGAGCATTGGGCACAGAGACGGGGAAACACATTCTGTTATGTTCGTAATCAGTCTGTATCTTCCCTATCAATTTCATTACCGGCAGTCCAAGAAACACACAATCCGTAAACAATGTACGCACCGAATCTACAACAGTATGAGCCTTCTTCCTCTTCTTTCTTCTCTTAATTGATAAACCGGATACAAATGGAACACTCGCGGTGTCCGAGTAAATGAAGGCTGGAATATTGTAAAAAGTTATATTTCCAACTTCAATAGAATCAATGATACTCCGGACAGAAATCAAGTTCTCATTGATCGTTACTTTATTCTCGTCAATGCTGTCATATCTAAAGCCCATCCCATCCGCCAACTTTCTACTTAGGATACAGTAGGGTCCCACCCCTGTATCAAAGATAGTGTTCTGTGATATTCCATTATATTTTGCCTGGAAAACAGACTTATCACCTTCTTCTATATCAACAAAAGAAGACGTTTCGTTCCGTTTCATTTTTATAGGAGGCAGATTCACTGCATTTTCAGCATAGGATAAGAAATTCTCTGTAGCAGTTCGCCATTCCTCATATTCTTTTCCGCCTATATTTGTCTTTGTAAGACTTTCATTCCAAATTCGTTTCATCTGCAGATAAGTATCCAATGCCTTATCCATATCCCCTAGTTCGATGTACGCATCAAACAAATTAGAATAAAAAACAAGTGTTTTCTCCCCAAAAGTTGCATAATGGTGAGGTATAAACTGCTCTAAATAGTAAGCGACACTGTCTGTCTTGTTTAAAAACTGCGCCATTCGAAATTTATAGTATAACTCTAAATCAGAAGGGATTGTCGTTGTCTCTGATAGATTCTCGTACAATTCCTTTGATTCAAAATATCTTCCGCTAAACATTAACTTGTCCAGTTTCTGCAACTGTTCAACATTCTCCTGCCCGTACAATGTAAGTGGAATCAGCACAAAAATAAAACAGGTGATATAATATGTTTTCCAATATTTCATAATTTATTTCTATTTTCACCTTCCGCCAAAAGCAGTCTGATAACAGACTTATCAAGCTCCGCTACTCCCGCAACCGAGAGCAGGGAGCTGATTCATTAATCCATTATTTATCAACAGAGAATTTGAAGATACATTGGCTTGTATACTTTTCACCCGGGCGAAGTACAGCCGACGGCCATTCCGGTTTGTTCGGAGTATCCGGATATTTCTGTGTTTCGAGACATACGGAAGCACGTTGGTTGTAAGTTATGCCTTTCTTTCCTGTCAGCGAACCATCGAGGAAATTACCTGCATATACCTGAATACCCGGTTCGTTAGTATAAACGTCGAGTACGATGCCAGTCTTCGGTGATTTCAAAGAAGCGCATTTACGGGTTACGTCGCCTTTCGTGTTCAATACCCAGTTGTGATCGTAACCATTGCCGTTTTTCAGCTGTACGAAATCATAGTCGTTGATACGTTCGCCTACCGGAGTCGGGGTGCGGAAATCCATCGGAGTTCCTTCTACCGGAACAATCTCGCCAGTTGTCATGAAAGTACTGTCCACCGGAGTATAATAGTCCGCATCCACCATCAACAGATGACCGGAATTGTTGCCTGCATCGCCTTCAAGGTTAAAATAAGAGTGGTTGGTCATATTGACAATCGTCGGTTTGTCTGTTTCCGCTTCGTATTGAATATCGATGGCATTATCGTCCGTCAGTTTCATCACCACCTTACAAGTGATGTTTCCCGGAAAACCTTCTTCACCGTCTTCTGCACGGTAAGTCAACTGCAATTCCTGCGGATTCAACAATTCTGCATCAAACACCCGGTATTGGAATCCTTGCGGTCCGCCGTGCAGACAATGACCGTAGTTATTGCGGGGAAGCTGATATTCCACACCATCCAAGGTGAACTGTCCCTGATTGATACGATTGGCATAACGTCCGATAGTCGCACCAAAATCCGAAGGCTTGCTGATATAGTCCTGAATAGAATCGAAGCCAAGCACTACGTCCTGCATTACTCCGTCCTTGTCGGGAACCATCACTGAAACAATACGTCCACCGAAGTTCGTTATACAAACTTCCATGTTGTTCTTGTTACGCAGAGTGAACAAATCAGTCTTCTTTCCATCTACTTCTGTCTGGAATTTACTCTGCAATAAACCGGAATCTGTAGCCTTTTCAGCTTTCGGAGTACAAGCTGCCATTAAAAGGGCGGCAACTGCCCATACACATAACTTTTTCATGATACAATTGTTTTTTTTAATATTAGTTTTCAGCTATTCATATTTAGATGCAGACGACGCGGATAACGCGTTTTTTCTAATTTTGCATCAGAAAAAGAGCCGCATCACCCGCGTTATCCGCGTTCAATTTACTATGTCAGCATATCACTGTATACTATTCAATAAATCTACCTTTCCTTCATTAACCAACTTCAAAATCAACTCACCGAAAAGAGTATTCTGCCAGGCAAACCATGCACGGGTAAATTTCTTCGGATTATCCTTATGGAAAGATTCGTGCATAAAGCCGGTGTCAGCATCCGTGTCCATCAACATCTTAATGCAAGTCTTGATTTCGGCATCATTCTGACTTGTGAAGGCTTTCATCATAATACTCATCGGCCATACCATATCGTAACCGATATGCGGTCCGCCGATTCCTTCGCCTGCCTTGCCTTTAAAGAAATAAGGATTGTCCTCACTCCACACAAAACGGCGGGTATTCTGATAAATCGGATCGTTTACATTCACATCACCCAGATAAGGCATCGCAAGCAAACTCGGCACATTGGCATCGTCCATCAGATGATGATTTCCAAAACCATCTACCTCAAATGCATAGATTTTACCATATTTAGGATGATTATACACCGCATATTTCTTTAAAGCTGTTTCCACCTCCTGCGCCAAGTCCTTACATTCTTTAGACAAAGCTGTCTTCTTGTTTACCTTCTCCAAAATCTCGGCAGCCTTACGCAAAGAAGATACGGCAAAGAAATTGGAAGGAACCAGGAATTGAAGCGTAGTAGCATCGTCCGCAGGACGGAAACTGGAAACAATCAAACCGACTGGTTTCACCGGTGCTCCCAGACCGTCATTGCTCACAGTATCCAGTGCACGTTCCGTCTTACGTTGGAATTTATAAGGACCTACTCCGTCTTTGCGTTGTTGCTCTTTGAATGTTTTCAGTACATTAGTGATTGCCTGAATCCATTCTTCGTTGAATATGCTCGCATCTCCGGTAGTCTTCCAGTAATGATAGGCCAAGCGCAAAGGATAACACAAGGAGTCAATTTCCCATTTACGTTCGTGCAATTCCGGTTTCATGTCTGTAAGGTCGCTCATCCAATGACCGTCAGGAATAGCACCGTCATTAAAAGCGTTCGCGTACGGATCGATATTGATACATTTGAACTGACGGAGAATAACACCTGCCAGCATTTCTTTCAGTTCAGGGTCCGCATTAGCTAATTGCACATAAGGCCATACCTGTGCACCGGAGTCGCGTAGCCACATAGCATGAATATCACCCGTATATACGAATGTATCCGGTTTGCCATCGCTTCCTTTACGGAAATGTACGGTTGTATCCAGTGTATTCGGGAAACAGTTGGTAAACATCCATGCCAACTTCGCATTCTTCAAAAGTTTCTGTACACGGAGAATCTCCTTCTCTACCGCATTGGAACGGAACAAACGATTGGATATTTCCGGGCGGTTATCTTTCCGAATAGCATCCGCCAGACATACATGCATTTCCGTCATACGGTTGGAGGCTTGTAACTGCCCGCCACAGAGAAGCATACCTGCCAGCATACCTGCACTGATATATTTGATCTGTTTCTTCATGATTACTTCTTCTTTTTAAATTCGTTAGAGAAAGAATAAGGGAAATCGGACTCTTTGGTACCACGTTGCTGATTGGGTTTCGCGTCCATCTTGAAAGAAATGCTAGCGCCATTCAACAAATCCTGATGAGTCAGATAGTTTTTGGTATATTCTTTACCGTTCAATGTCATTGATGAAATGTAACGCTTATCGTCTCCGTTATTCGGAGCAGAGATAGTCACCGTCTTTCCGTTTTCCAGATGCAGCTTCATCTCCTTGAAGTAGGGAGTACCCAAAACATATTCATCCGTACCCGGACATACCGGATAGAATCCCATTGCCGAGAATACATACCAGGCAGAAGTCTGGCCGTTGTCCTCATCACCGCAATAACCGTCGGGAGCAGGAGTATAAAGTTTGTCCATCACTTCACGAATCCAATGTTGCGCTTTCCAGGGTTGTCCGGAATAGTTGTACATATAGAGCATGTGCTGAATCGGCTGGTTGCCATGTGCATAGTTACCCATATTCATAATCTGCATTTCACGGATTTCATGAATAACGGCTCGATAATAACTTTCATCGAAAATCGGAGGCAGGATAAATACAGAATCCATCATTTGGTTGAATCCGTCTTTACCACCCATCAAATCGATCAGACCTTGAGGATCATGGAATACCGACCAGGTATAATGCCAACTATTACCTTCCGTAAAGGCATCCCCCCACTTCAACGGATTGAACGGAGACTGGAACGTACCGTCTTCATTCTTACCACGCATCAGTTTGTGTTCGGGATCGTAGAGATTCTTATAATTCATTGCACGCTTTGCAAAGATTTCAATCTCTTTTTTCGGTTTCTTCAAGGCTTTACCCAATTGATAGATACACCAGTCATCGTATGCATATTCCAGTGTACGGGCTGCATTCTCGTTAATACCTACATTATAAGGTACATATCCCAATTTATTGTAATACTCATGTCCTAATCGTCCGGTAGAACGAACATTCGGATGCACTGCATTCGCTCCGTGTTTCACGGCTTCCCACAATGTCTCGATATCGTATCCTTTCAATCCTTTCAGGTAAGCATCGGCAACGACAGAAGCGGAGTTGTTTCCAACCATGCAACCTCTGTGTCCCGGACTTGCCCATTCCGGCAGGAATCCGCTTTCTTTATAAGTGTTCACCAGTCCTTCCTGCATCTTCGTATTCATGGATGGATACATCAGGTTAAGGAATGGGAAAAGACAACGGAACGTATCCCAGAAACCGGTATCGGTAAACATATATCCCGGAAGTACTTCACCATTATAAGGGCTGTAGTGCATCACGTCTCCTTTAGCATCTATCTCGTAGAAACTTCTGGGAAATAATACTGAACGATACAGACAAGAGTAGAAGGTACGCAAATGATCGATATCATCATCTTTCACTTCAATACGTCCTAAAACATCGTTCCATATCTTGCGGCCTTTCGCTGCAATCTGTTCAATGTTGTCCGTACCCAGCTCTTTCAGGTTCAGTTCCGCCTGTTCAGGGCTGATAAAAGAGGAAGCCACACGCACATTTACCTGTTCGCCCTTGCGGGTTTTGAAACCGATCAGTGCACCGGCATGATTGTCTGTCGCTTCCAGTTTGTTGGTGTCAATCACACCACTGGCTACGGCAGCCGTATAAGTAAACGGTTTGTCGAATACTAGTACAAAGTAGTTTTTAAAGTTGGCAGGAACACCACCGCTGTTTTTAGTGGTATAACCGATAATCTTGTTCTCCGAAGGGATTACTTTCACAAACGAACCTTTATCAAAGGCGTCTACCACTACATAAGAGTGGTCGTTTTCGGGGAAAGTGAAACGGAAAGCAGCTGCTCTCTCTGTCGGAGCAATTTCGGTCACTACATCATGATCGGCAAGATATACTTTATAATAATAAGGAGTAGCCGTTTCAGCTTTATGAGAGAACCAACTGGCACGCTCATCCTGATTAAATACTGCCTTACCGGTTACCGGCATGATGGCAAATTGACCGTAATCATTGATCCAGGGACTTGGCTGATGGGTTTGTTTGAATCCTCTGATCTTGTCAGCGTCATACGTATACGCCCATCCATTTTACCAGTCTGCGGAACCCAAAAGTTCATTCCCCAGGGCAGCGCAATGGCAGGGTAAGTATTTCCGGTAGATAATGCGTGCTTTGACTGCGTACCAACCAGCGGACTAACGTAGTCCACCGGTCCGGTAATTGTTTTTGCAGTCATAGCCCATGCACTAAGTAACGTAAAAGCGAATAGAGCTAGTTTCTTCATGGTATTTTTGTTTTATTTAATCAGTTTTCCTTCAAGCATTTTGATATAATATCCACCTACAACGGAACGTGCCTGGAAGCCTCTTTGATTCGGTTCGTCTGTAAATACCCAGTCGGACATCGGAACACGGTTAGGTGTAACGTTCATAAACAGATATACGGGTTCGATAAATTTCTCAAAGGTAGCTTTGTCATTTGCCAATGTAGCTGTCCACATGATCCAGTCGGTCTTTGTGTATGTTTCACGGTTATCCAACGGAAGACCATATTTATTTTGCTTCGAAAGATAGTAAGCTATTTCCGTTTCTGCAACATTTTTAGGGAAGATTTGCAGATTCAACAGTTTATCCCACACCAGGTTATACTTCTGGCTCCATGTTCCCGGTTTGTCAAATGTAAGACGATAGTGGTCACCATCATCAGCCATTTTCACCCATTCGGCAGCCATTTCTTTCGCTTTCTGTGTGTACTTTTCAGCCACATCTTTTTTGCCCAGCATATCTGCCAGATAACCGTATGAAGCAACACCCATGATTGCTTTGATAGAAAGGTTGGCATTGTGTGCAAAGTGACCTGCAAAGTCATCGGTACAAAGTTGGTTGGCCGGATCAAGTCCGTTCTCTACCAGATAGTCTGTCCACGTAGTCAGGGTTTCCCAATGTTTCTGTGCGTAATCTGCATTACCTTCTACCTTGGCAATGGCAGCAGCCAACACTACCATATTACCCGATTCTTCTACCGG
>ENA-OPMR01000424-OPMR01000424.1-human-gut-metagenome-genome-assembly--contig:-NODE-424-length-10585-cov-1.854226_pt1 | contig 10585 bp, 8 predicted proteins | sample MGYA00241532_ERZ501761 | MGnify/ENA primary metagenome ERZ501761 (study PRJEB25962, sample SAMEA2042650) | human gut metagenome | biome: human gut; feature: human-associated habitat; material: faeces... | reverse complement strand
TGGCTGCGATATGTCCTGTGTCTGCTCTGCCGACTGTCCGGCCGAAGCATCAGTGGTTTCCGGAAAGACCGCATTGGGATCATCTTCCGGTGAAACATCACGTACATCAGGCGCATTGTCCTGTTCATTCTCCGTGTTACTGCCTGAGCCGTCAGCTTTGATTTTTTTCACTTTAAGATATCCGTCTTCATCAAAATAATATTCTGTATCCGCCTCAGTTTCTTTTCTGTTACGTTTTCTGTGGCTGCCGTGGTTTCCCTGACTTTATTTTTTTCTGCATTATGAGTATGTTTTATAAGCATGACACCAATTACACATGCAGCTGTCACTAGCAGGATAAAAAGCAGGATAAAAAGTGTCCTGCGGATTTTTTCATATGGATTTTTTCTCATTATCATCACTTCTTTCTTAGTGTAACCGGTGTGATGTATTCTTCAAGCTCGTCTGCATCAAATGCAAGCTCCTTGGTTTTTTTCTCATAGCCAAGTTCACTTATGAACCTTGTAATTGACATTCCATACCATTCCTTGAAGCCTAAAAATATAACCGGGAATGCAAGCGGTATTCCGAAATAACATCCGACATTCAGTGCTATGTTGAACTTGAAATATACAAGTGCTGTTACACCTGCAATGATTAAAAGTGCAGCCGCAACACACAGCACTTCTTTTAATGTATAACCGAACATGAATTCATTTTTATATTCAGTGTCGGGGTCCTTGTTGATTGGTATTGTCATAAAATTATTCCTCCCTAAAAAATCCAGCGTGCCGGATTCCGGTACGCTGTCAGTTATTTTCCTGTCCTGCCGCATCAGCCGCTGTATCATCCTGCGGATACTGCGGAGTTCCATAGCCGGCTATCTTTGAATATGTGATTGAATATGTATGCTCTTTTACATGGCTTCCTTTATGGTAAGGTGTGGTGCTGCTTCTTCCGCTGTTGCCTTCTATTGTTGTAAGCTTTTTTGTTTCAGGATTATATCCTGTCACAATTCCTGTATGGCTCATTCCGTTTCCGAAAATAATAATGTCACCTGCCTTTGGCACATATCCGCTTGCTGCATCATGATACAGGTTATTGTTAATATACCACTGCTTTGAAGCTGCGACACTTGCAGTCTTTGGCATGATACCCTTTTCAATGAAGCCACACTTGTCTGCACAGTATGACACGAACATGGCACACCAGTTCGCATCCATCCCATACCAGTTTTTGTACCTGTATCCTCCGACTGTCTTGTCCGCATCATTAAGTTCATTCTGTGCTGCCTCTACTATCTGTGTGCAGACAGTTCCATTGTTATCACCCTGTCCTCCTGATGCATCGACAGCTGCCTGCATTGTTACCGTCAGGCTTGTAAGCATAACTGTAATACATATTATGGCTGCCATGAGAAGCATAATTAAATTGTTATTTTCTCCTGCCTGCGAAACACTGTAATCACTGACAGCCGCTGCAGTCTCATGTTTTGCCTGCTGTTTCTGTTCAGCCTGTGTCTGTGCTGTCTGCTGTTGCATTTTCTGTGAAACCTTTACTGCAGCCTGTGCAGCATTTTTTGCTGTATCAACAGCAGCTGTCACCGCAGCTGTCACCCCAAATGTTGCTGTACCGGTCAACGCTCCTGACGTTGTTCTTACAGCCGTACCGGCAGACTTTGCTGCAGTGCCGGCGGCTGTCTGCACATTCTTATTTACCATGGTCTTTGATTTAACAGTCAATATATTTTCTTTTTCTGTTTTATTTCCACGGAGATTCCTGTTTCTTTTAATGATATCAGATGACCACTGTTTCTTAGACAGTTCCTTCTGGTACATTTTGTTATATCTTTTCTTCTGCCTTCTGCTCAGGGTGCCATATAATGCTCTGCTCTCTTCTGCCAAAACGCTCTGAAGCTCAGGCATTTTTTCTTCTGAAGCATTATTATTTCTGTTTTCTTCATCATACCCGCCGTTAAACTGTACATCAAAATTTTTTACAGCATTCCCTGTTTTTTTCGCGGCCGATGCAGTAAATCCGCTCACATGTCTTATGACTGTTCCACCTGTTTTTATTGTACGCTCCGTGGTTCTTATTTTTGATTCCTGTGCCGTTATTACACGCATGTCATTTCCCCCGGTTTAAATCACAGATAAAAAGTTTCCTTTGAAATGTCAGCCTCTTCCTGTTTCTTTTTCTTTTCTGCCTGCTTATGGAAATTTGTATCAAATGATGCAAACAGCGGATTGCTCTCACTCATTCTCGCATCCATCAGATATACATTTCCACGCCATACAAGCACTCCGCAGCCTTCAGTATTTTCTTCAAGTGCCTTAAACTCTGTTGGTGAGAATTCCTGAATCTTGGCAAGATTTGCTGCATCAAGCCCACCCTGGTCAAAGAACACCTTGAACGGACAGTTTGAGAACATGTCTCTCAGCGATGGATTTTCAAGCACGTGTGTAATATTCTGGGCAGCAAGCGTAACTATGGCTCCAACCTTACGGTATGTCTCAATTGCATACAGAAGCTGTGCTGCCGTTGTTTCTTTCTCACACAGCACCTGCGCCTCATCCACAATCAGGTGGAGTGCCTGCTTTGTTTCCTGGTTTGTATCAATTCTCATTGAGAGAAAATGCATTATTGTCAGCATGCACGGCTCCCATATCTCCTGGTCAATATTTTTAAGACCGAAGCCTATAAGCCTGCTGTTCATGTCAAGGTTTGTTTCATGTGCAAACATGTCGTATACACCTGTGGTGTAATCCTCAAGTGAGTCGACTATCTCCATAATTATTCTCTTGTCTTCAGTAAACTCAGCAGTATCAATCTGTGCTTTAATTTTTTCCCTGAGCAGCGGCAGAGTCGGGTATTTTTTCTTCTTTGCATGTTTTGAGGTCTCGTTAAAATATTCCTCATACATAGTCCTTACTGCACGTCCGACATAGTTCATGTGGATTCTGGTTACAACAATATTTGTCATGATTGAGGCACAGAATGAATTAGAAAAGTTTGTCATCCTTGCAATAAATTTATTCCGGACATTGCTGTCTCCATTCTCCACATAGTCAGGAATCTCATACGGATTCATATAAATTTTGCTCTGAGGTGTAAAATCAAAATACATTCCGCCTCTCAATGAGCGTATGAATTCCATCTGTTCATTATTCGGGTCAAGTATAATCACATCATCATCTGTAAACAGCAGAGGCTGTGCTATCTCTGTCTCCTTAATGAAAAATGATTTGCCGCTTCCAGTATGTCCTACCATAAAGCCATGAGGTGCAGGAAGAAGTTTTCTGTTACCGTATATGAGATGCTTTGTCGTTTTATTGAGTCCGTATACGATTCCGTTGCTGTCATGCACATCTCCTGCATAGAACGGCTGGAAAGCTATAGCTGACGAGGTATATAAAAACCTCATATGATTTACCTGACGTCCACCTATCGGAAGGACAGTGTTTAATGCCTTAAGCTGCCTGTGGTAATATGGTTCAAGCTCATAAGAGCTTCCCTTTGCCTTCTGTTTTAAAATATCCACCCTCTGTGTCAGCTCCTCAAGTGAATCTGCATACACCAGCACCAGAAGCCCGAGAAAAACTCCCTCCTCATCATTCTCATCAAGCTGATCCATGTCATCTTCCAGGCTCGTCTTCTTTTTGGTCAGGCTGTAGCTTGTAGTTGCTCCAAACTGCTTATTATTGTAATTTCTTGTACGCTCCTGGGCTATTACCCTTTCGTTATTTGCATGCGCGTTTTCAAGTCTGTCATGAATTACATTCTTTGGAACACGCTGCATGTCTATCGTAATGTATGTTGGAAAAAGTACATCACTTAAGCTGTGTATTACCTTGTCCTCTGAAAGACTGCCCAAACGCGGTTCCCACAAGCACTGATATGTATTGTTTATTGTTTATAACCATGTAGTCGGTATCTGACTGTATTGATGCCGGAAGTATCTGGTTTTTCCATCCGCTGTCATGTGGTGATATTCTTGCAGGAGGCAGGCACTCTTCCCCTGCCCGTAACATTCTCGACAGCAGTACCATTCTCTCTTCTGCAGACATTTTGTATATCCTGCTCCTTAAGTTACGGAAAATATTTGACAGTGTAGTGTCAATCGTTGCAAAGTATGCCTCAGCTTCTTCTAGAGAGTGCGCACGGCATGTCACAGTAAGAATCATTGTCTTTCTGATGTCCCTTGTTCCTTCATCTATCTTCTGGTTAATCCACTTTCCTATTCCTTTTTCTATCACAGGGTATTCCTGTCCGTTAATTGGATTGAATATCTCATTCACAAATGAATCCAGGTCTCTCTGTTCGTTTGCAAGTGTTATCTTAAAAGGTCCATCCAGAGATTTAAGCAGTGTCATTATCTCCAGCAGTGTACTGTCCTTTTTAGCGGTATCCTTATTTACATAATTGATATCCTCGAACATATAGCTCTGATCATACATTGCTTCACCTGTCATTGGCTCAATCTTAAAGTTGCCGTTTTCATATGCCCTGTCAATGCAAAGCCATTCCTTGACGCTCCGAGGCACCTTTACTACCGGCACGCTTAAAGCTCTTCCCTTTTCAAATTCACTATTTGCATCTAATTTTGCCATTATGTTTCCTTTCCTTTAAATCCCAAAAGTCTGTTTCAGGAATGAGTCTGCACCTTTTACTCCTGCAGCTGTCAGCATCATCATGAACATATTTTCAATGCATCCAGTCGGCAGGATTATGTCAGTAAGAATGTTGTCTCCCAAGAAATCATGCAGGTTCAGCTTCGAGACCAGTACCACAAACATCACTATGACAACTATTGAAAATGATTTACTGAGTAATGTTTTAATCCATGCTCCTGCAGCATTCTGTATTCCCGGTCCTCCGGGAATACACGAAACCGCAAGTGGTCCCGTTGCTGCAAGCATGTATAACTGTATAGTTCTGCCAACCATTGTGATAAATATGGTAGCTGCACATACAATCGCTATTACCAGGAAGATTATGCCAATAACCATCAGTACCATAAGCTGTACTTCATTGACCGATGAATCTTCCAGTCCTCTAAAATCACTTTCACCTATTATAACCCCTCCGGTTACTTTGGTTACTGAAAATACCCATTTGCTGAACCATAGTACCGAATTTATTGCAAGATTGCCGAGCAGTACCTTAATCAGCACATTGACTCCGGTTTCAATTGTCATGCTCTCCCTAAGGTTTCCAACCTGCCTGCATATGCCTATGTAAAAGAAAAGATTCAGCATTGTGGCTGCTATTGCCTGAAAGAACGGAAAAAGAGTACCACTGACATATGCCCATGCTGTAGACGATGCACCTTGAGGTGTGTTTAATCCAAAACCAAGGCTGAATCCCAACATATAATTGTATAGCTTAACTCCAATAATATATAAAGGTGCAAGGCCGCTTGTAATCCAGTCCATTAAACCACTCCCTTACATTATTGCTGCCAGTATCTGCGGTGCCATTGCCATTACAAAACCGCCTCCAATACGTTTGAATGCGTTTGCCTGCATTGTACCCTCAGATCCCTGAAAGGCGATGCCCCACTCTGAAATTCCCCAGAGTGTAATTATTGAACCGATGGATGAAACAATTCCACTTACAAGATTCTGCAGCGATGTAAATTTTGCTGTTACAACATTTGCTGCCTCCGCTGCGTATACCGGTGACACTTCACCTGCCATGATTACTGTAGTAATAAGCAGTGCAAGCATAACCTGGAAGAAACGTACCGCATCCACATTCTGTATTCTGTACTTTATCATTTTTATATGCCTCCCTATTTTTTCTTTTTTGCAAGTGCCACAATGCCTACTCCGATAAAGCTCAGCAGGAGCCATGAACCGAAGAATATCATTCCCATAAACTGTGCCATATCCGGCTTAAATTTAGCAAGCAGCGCCGTCAGCAATAATGCAAGCATAAATGCTGCTACAAATGTAACAATGAAACCAACTGGTATTTTCTTCTTTCTGTGCATAATAATTTTCTCCTTTTAAAAAAAGCAGAGCCTCACAGCCCTGCGTTAATCATTGTTTGTAGGTAATTGGGTAACCCCCTAGTGTTTCTTCTTTGATACTGCTTTCTTCCTGAAGAATGAACAGATAACTGCCATTACTCCTGCTATTCCTGCAAGCACATACATAACCACTGACATGTAATCTCCTGTCTTTGGCTTTGGCGGAGCAATCATTGTAATGGTCTGAGCTGTGTCGTTGATGTCATTGTGTGATGCAATAGCATAAGCGCCATCTGCAGTCACAACATCTAGCTGTTCAAATACAACAAGCTGCTTTCCTGTCATGCCTTTTCCATTAAATCTGAATGTCACATCTATGACACCCTCGGTGCCCGCCGCTGTAAACTCAGTTACTGCAGTGACTTTCTTTCCGTCAATCACAAGTGCTTTTCCTGTAACCTTGTCCATGAGCTTTCCTGTCACTCTGTAGGTCTGTCCCTGTACCAGATTCTGGTACGCAACTGAATCTACAATAGTAACGCTGCTGTCAGCTGTTGAGCTGTGATCCTTTCGCTCACCATCGATGGCTGTCGTTCCAATCTTCGGAACATAAAGTGTCTGTGCCTCGTCTGTGATATCGGCATGTGTCGCTATGAGATTATTCTCATAATATACATCCTCGAACATCACAATCGTTCTTCCTGCAAGAAGGCTCGCATCAAATGTAAATACCACATCCACTTTGCCTGTTGCTTCCTTCGCAACAAATTCTGCCTCTGCTGTAACATTGTTTCCATTTGCAATAACCGGTGCTCCATTTGACTTGTCTACTGCAGTTCCGACTACCTTATACTTCTTTCCCGGTACCAGATTCCGGTACGCTACAGTATCGACTATCTTTGCACTCTTCTCAGCATAAAACATGCTGGTGCCTGACTTTGCATCCTTTGCTGTAGTCTTAATCTGTGGCACGCAGATGGTCTGGTTCTCATCACTGTAATCTTCATGTACCGCAATGAGCACCTCTTTAACTTCACTATTGTCGGCTGGATTGTTATTTTCATTATCTACCTCGACCTTGTTTGATGTGTTATCAGGGTTTGCATCAGCATTATCCGCATTTTTCACTAGATAAAGTTTCTCAAACAGCACCATTGTCTTTCCGGCAAATTCCTTTGCACTGAATGTAAACTCAACATCCACAGTGCCGTCTGCTGTTTCAGGTGTGAATACAGCCTCGGCTGTGATATCCCTGCCGTCATTCTGCAGTGGTTTTTTGCTGTCCTTATCCATTACTGTTCCTGCTACCCTGTATGTAAGGCCCGGTACCAGATTCCGGTACGCTACTGTATCAGTAAGAGTCACATCACTGCCTGCCAGTGACATGTGCGAGTCAGTGTCCTTATCCTTAACACTTGTAAAAATGAGTGGAATGTGGACTGTCTGTGCCTCATCATCAATGTCTGCATGTACTGCAATCAGCTTGTCAGTGTAGTAGACATTCTCGAAGAATACCACTGAACGTCCGGCCATGGCTGTTCCGTCAAATGTAAACTTCACATCCACACTGCCGTCTGCTGATGCTGCAGTAAACTTAGCTGTCGATACAAGCTCGTTTCCGTCTGCGTCTGTAAGAGGCTCTCCTGTTTCCTTGTCTACGGCTGTTCCCCTGACTGTGTACTCCTTGCCAGGTACCAGATTCCGGTACGCTACTGTATCTGTGACAGAGATTTCCTTCTTTGCCTCGCTCACGTTGATTTTAGAACTGTCATCTGTTGCAGTAGTCTGTGCTGCCGGAATGTGGATTGTCTGGCCCTCATCATTAATGTCCTTATGCTCTGCAACCTCCACATCCTCAAGTGTAAGTGTCTCATAAACTACAAAGCTCTTTCCTGCAAGTCCTGTTGTGTCAAACTCAAACTTGAGCTTCTTTGTGCCCGATGCACGTCCTGCCGTGAAAGACATCTCCTGTGTGACAGGCTCACCGTCAACAAGAAGCTCCTTGCCTGTGTCCTTATCCATGAGCACACCGCTTAATGTGTATGTCTCACCCTTTAAGAGGTTAGTGTATGTGACTGTATCGGTGATAACAGCCCTGCTGTCTGCAAGTGTAAGATGATCAGCTGTCTCACTGTCTGTGGCAGTGGTGTGGATTTCAGGGAAATAAATAGTCTGGTCTTTATTCTCCATATCCTCCTCTGTGGCTGCCACGTAATCGCCATATGTGAGCTTCTCGCATACAACTACTGTCTTTCCGCCAAGTGCAGATGAATCAAAGTTAAAGTGCATGTCGAGCACCTTCTTTGTTCCATCAGATGTAAATGTCTGTGAAGCTGTCACCGGATTACCGTTTACCATGACAGCTTCACCTGTGTCCTTGTCCATGAGTGTGCCGGTAATTGTGTAATCCCTGCCTGCCATGGTGTCCGTGATCGTTACTTTATCAATGATGTCTGTATCTGTCGATGGCTTGATAATCTGGTACTGTGTCTTTGCATCAGATGCCTGTGTTGTGATAACAGGTGTTGGCTCTGAATGGTTCTCGATTGTACCTATATCAACTGTAACCTTGTCTCTTCTGATAGAGAACTCGCCCTTGTAGAGGATTTTTCCCCTGTTGTTGTCACAGGAAAGCTCCTCAAGTGTGTAATCACCATAAGGCATTGCTCCAACCGAATCATCGACCTTTGCACTGCCATCTGCAGAAGAAAACCACAGTCCGTCATATGCTCCGCCGCCGTTTGTGTTCTTTGAGTGTGCGTTCCAGCTGCTCTCTGAGCTGTAGTATCCGTTCTCATCAGTTTTGATGATGTGGCTCTCTCCGGTTTCCTTGCATGTAACCCTGAATGGAATATCGCTCATACGGTTCTGATTGTCTGTGTCAATCTTTGTGAGCTTGAAGTCACCACGCTTGATTTTGTCGCTTACCTTAAAGGTGTTGCCACCTTTTAACTGGGCAAGATTGCCGTTCTGTGTAATCTGGGCTACATATTTGCCTGTAATTTTGGTTCCGGTTCCGCCAACCTGAAGATATGCACCTTCAAGGCTGTAGCCTTCAGGAGCTTTTGTCTCTTCGATTGAGATGGTTCCTAGTGGTAAACATACAGTTCCTGATGCATTTGTATAAAAATCATCACCAGATACTTTACAATCATTATTTAAGATAGCAACATATTGACCTGATGGACGTTTTACAGTTTTTATAACCCAAGTACGTGTGGCATTTGTCGGAAGATTGCCTGCATTGTAATAGCCTGCATAGTATTTAACAGTAAACTCAGCATTCTCAAGACTCGCTCCGCCCTGTACCTTGTCACCGGTCTCACTGTCTACCTTATTGATGCTTATTCTTACAGGATCGTTTGTCGGTGTATCTGATACACTGAGCGCTGTATTCTGTCCGGCTGTTACAGTAAATGACTGTACCGAACTATCAAGTGCATATCCTGCCGGAGCTGTAAGCTCCTTGTAGTAGTATGTTCCGGCATTCAGTGAAACAGCAGCTGCATTGCCGCCTGCATCCGTTGTCAATGTAGTAACCTGAGCTGAACAGCCTGCATCAGAATAAATTCCGTATACAGCTCCTGCAAGTGAATAACATGAGTTTCCTGATGTGATTCCTGTGTTAGCTGACGTCTTGCTTAATGAAACTGTACCTGTCGGTGTGTATTCATAACCGAGAATGTTCTGGGTTTTTCCTGTTGCAAGAACAAAGATTTTAAATGAATCCGGAACCGGCTGCCATGTAAGTTTAAATCTTGGAGCGTTTTCATTAATAAGTTCTCCGGCCGCATTAAACCCAAGTACATTCTGATATGCCCAGTTTTTAAATGAAGAATTACAACCATGCATAGCTTCGCCACCTTCATAAGAAGCTGCATCTGCAAGGATAATGTGACTTAATGCAATGTACTTGTCATCATCCATTGCACTGCCGTCATACCATGTGGCTGGAAAATTACTTGCATTAAAGCCCGGTGCTCCCCAGCAGTAATAAGCTATATGTCTTAAATTTTCCGCTGCTGTCTCATCGCCAGGAGTCTTCATATAAGTTGCTACATCGTAATGCTTTGTATACGTTCCTGCAGCTGGAGTTTTCTTGGATGGTGTTATACAATATGCATAATTGCCTCCTGCTGACATTTTTCGTGTCTCATAACCGGCATATTTAGCTGACTCATTTGATACTACAAGCTCAATTGAATCATCCGCCGCTTTTACAGGTATGGTACCTGTCCCGGTTAATAATGTTGGCACTGATAATATAACTGCCATGGCCAGTGCCAGCACTCTTTTAAGTTTTTTCATGCTTTATTTTCTCCTTTATTTTGTGCATTAAAAAAGGACCGGCCGTTATGGTCAATCCCTGTACTCTAATGCTTATGGAGGCGCCCGTTGCATGATGTTTGGACGTGATATAAGGTTTTTCATCCTGCCCTCCTGTTAAGCTGTGTTAAATTTGGCTTACAATTTGTAACAAAAAAGGAACTGCACGAGACCTCTGTACAATTCCTTTATCATCAATTATATATTACACTACCATGAAAAAGATATCTACTACCACTTACTACCACCCTATTTTGTGGCACCGCATCCGCTGCACTTCTCGCCATACACATACTCTGTATATGC
>ENA-OPMR01000415-OPMR01000415.1-human-gut-metagenome-genome-assembly--contig:-NODE-415-length-10718-cov-1.651880_pt1 | contig 10718 bp, 6 predicted proteins | sample MGYA00241532_ERZ501761 | MGnify/ENA primary metagenome ERZ501761 (study PRJEB25962, sample SAMEA2042650) | human gut metagenome | biome: human gut; feature: human-associated habitat; material: faeces... | reverse complement strand
GTTTACCCGATGGACAACATGAAACCTGAAAAGACTAAGTCCTGGGAAATCGGTTTGAACTTGAAATTCTGGGGAAACCGTTTCAATTTAGACGCAACTTACTATCGTTCTAACACACTGAACCAAACATTTAAGGTAGATATTCCCTCTTCTTCCGGATATAAACAAGCGATTGTACAAGCTGGTAACGTGCAAAACCAAGGTCTTGAATTGGCTTTAGGGTTCAACGATAAATGGGCAGGATTCGGATGGTCTTCTAATGCAACCTTCACTCTAAACCGTAACAAGGTGAAACGACTGGCAAGCGGCAGCGTGAATCCCGTGACAGGAGAAGCTATCCAAATGGATGAAATGAATGTGGGTTGGTTAGGTAAAGAGAATGTAGCTCCTCGCGTCATCCTGACAGAAGGAGGCTCCATGACTGATATCTATGTATACAACCAACTGACAAAAGACAATAACGGTAATATAAAAGTCGATCAGAATGGTAATCTGGGTATCACTTCATCAAACACTCCGGTAAAAGTAGGTAATCTGGATGCTGATTTCAACCTCGGATGGACCAATCATTTCACTTATAAAGGAATTGATTTAGGAGTTGTATTATCAGCCCGCGTAGGCGGATTAGCTTATTCGGCTACTCAAGGTATCTTAGATTATTATGGAGTATCCGGAACATCTGCAACAGCTCGTGATAATGGTGGTATACCTATTAATAACGGTAAAGTTAACGCCCAAAAGTATTACCAGACTATTGGTACGGGTGAAGGTGGCTACGGTCGTTATTATCTATATAGTGCAACCAATGTACGTTTGCAGGAATTGAGTCTAAACTATACACTTCCTAAAAGATGGTTTAAAAATGTGGCGAATGTTACTTTGGGTATTGTAGGACGTAATTTATGGATGATTTATTGTAAAGCCCCATTTGACCCGGAATTGTCTGCCTCTACCTCCAGTAACTATTATATGAATGTAGACTACTTTATGCAACCTAGCTTGCGTAACTTCGGTTTTAATGTGAAAGTTCAATTCTAAAAGAAAAAGCTAATGTTATGAGAAAATATTTAAGAAATATCACAGTCGGTGCCGCTCTGTTGTTACTGGCAGGAAGTTGTACCGATAAATTTGAGGAGTATAATACGAATCAATATCAAATTCATGATGCAGACCCTGCGACTTTGATGAAGTCTATGATTGAAACAATTGTGAATATTCAGCAGAATGACTCTCAAATGCAAGATCAGATGGTGGGACAGTTAGGTGGCTATCTATGCTGTTCTAACACATGGAGTGGTACAAACTTCAGCACATTCAATCAGAGTGATGCCTGGAATGCTACCCCCTGGAACACTCCGTTTGAAAAAATATATGGAAACTTTTTCCAAATACAGGAAGCAACTAATTCTACGGGACATTATTATGCTTTTGCGTGTATGATACGTGCAATAACGATGCTTCGCGTTGCGGATTGTTATGGACCGATGCCTTACAGCCAAGTAAAGAAGGGTAATTTCTATGTATCTTATGATACCCAGGAACAGGTCTATACCAGTATATTAAGTGATTTAGCCAATGCAGCTGATGTTTTGTACAACTATTATGTAGAAACAAATGGCAATGCCCCATTGGGGGCCAATGATCCGGTTTTTGATGGAAATTATTCAGGTTGGGCTAAGCTAGCCAATTCAATGCGCTTACGTGTTGCAATGCGAATCAGCGGAACATGGCCTGGCATTGCTCAAGAGGCAGCTGAAGCAGCAGTAACACATAAAGCAGGATTGATTGAAAGTAATTCGGATAATGCTATGCTTTCTTGTGGCACACAGAGTAATCCATATCAACTGGCAGCTGTAAGTTGGGGTGATCTGCGTGTGAATGCAAATATTGTAGATTATATGAATGCATATGGCGATCCACGTATGCCGAAGTTCTTTAATAAGTCTACCCTTGCCGGGAAAACAGATAAATATGTAGGTATGCGTACAGGAGATGCTGATTTTAAAAAGGCAGACGCTGCAGGATTTTCTATTCCCGCATATACGGCAACCTCTAAATTAATGGTTTTCTGCGCTGCAGAAACGGCTTTTTTACGTGCAGAAGGAAAATTGCGTGGTTGGAATGTCGGTTCTAAAACAGCAAAAGCCTATTACGAAGATGGTATTAATTTGTCAATGGAACAATATCAGGTTTCAGCCACTGAATACTTGAAGATTGACGAAGCTCCTGTCGTATCACATGAAAGTGATGCTGTGCAAAATGCTACTGCTACAATTACCAATACAGTGAGTGTGATGTGGGATGACAGTGAGGCTGATAACGTAAATGGAAAAAATTTCCAACGTGTCATTACTCAAAAATGGATCGCCAATTATCCATTAGGATTGGAAGCATGGGCTGAATATCGCCGTACAGGTTATCCGGAACTTTATCCTTGTATCGACAATCTATCAGATTGTGGAGTGAGTAGCCAACGCGGTATGCGTCGTCTAAGCTTCCCTTATACAGAGGCACAAAACAATAAAGCCAATTATGATCTGGGAGTAGCAGAACTAGGCGGTGCTGATAACGAAGCTACTGACTTAAAGTGGGCTAAAAAGAACTAATTTATATAATGCATAAAAAGGACTTTTATGAAGAAAATTTATTTATTATACATTGTACTCATATCACTGGCAACGACCTCATTGATCGGTTGCAGTGACTGGACGGAGTCGGAAGCAAAAACTTTTCCCGAATCGATCGTATCGGATGAATATTATGCGGCCTTGCGTGCCTATAAGCAGACAGATCACCAAGTTGCCTTTGGCTGGTTTGGTGGCTGGAGTGGTGAAGGTGCCTATATGAAAAGCTCTTTAGCCGGTATTCCTGATAGTGTAGATATTGTTTCTATTTGGGGAAATTGGTCGAACATTACAGAAGCTCAAAAAAAAGATCTGCAATTTTGCCAACAAGTTAAAGGAACTCGTTTTACCATGTGTTTTATTATCAGAAGTGTAGGCGATCAAATTACTCCGCAGAATATTCGTGAAAATTGGGAAAATATGGGATTTTCATCCGAAAAAGAAGCTGTGAATGATTTTTGGGAATGGCCTTCCGATGAATCAAATAAGGAAGCAATAGAAGCATCCATTCGCAAATATGCAAGCGCCATTGCCGATACAGTAAACAAATATGGTTACGACGGCTTTGATATCGATTATGAACCTAATTTCGGCAACCCCGGTAATATCGTAGACGAAGACGATAGAATGTTTGCATTTGTTGATGAACTAGGCAAATATTTCGGTCCGAAATCAGGAACAGGTAAATTATTAGTTATCGATGGCGAACCACAGAGCATAACAGGTAGACCTGAAGTCGGGTTATATTTTGACTATTTTATCATTCAGGCTTACAATAATAGTAGTCCTGGCAGTGATTCTAAACTCGATAAACGTCTTATCACAGGCGGCGTAGCAGGTGCAGGACTTGTTCAGACGTATAGCAGTGTCATGTCTGAAGAACAAATCACGAAGATGACCATCATGACCGAGAATTTCGAGGCTACTGATGCTGCTATGGACGGTGGATATGATTACACTGATCGTTATGGTAACAAAATGAAATCTCTCGAAGGAATGGCACGCTGGCAACCAAGTAACGGATTCCGTAAAGGTGGTGCAGGAACCTATCATATGGAAGCAGAGTATGGAACTTCACCAGAATATAAAAATATACGCCGTGCTATTCAAATTATGAACCCGTCATCACATTCATTACTTAAAAATTAATGTAAACTATGAAACGTATGAATTATATAAAAATTTTATGCTTCTCCGCAGTCATAACAGGCTTAGGAAGTATAGTAAGTTGTGGAGATGCAAAATACGATACTTTAGATACACATGCTTATATTGAAGAAGCTCTTTCCAGTACAAGTCAAAAAGTGACCGTACAGGCTACTGGAGAAAGTTTTACTACCCTAAATGTGCATCTTAGTAATCTTTCTTCTACAGACAATCATTATAAATTGGTTACAGATCAATCAGTACTGGACACTTATAACCATATTAATGGAACCGGATATATAATGTTGCCCAAAGATTATTATACGTTGCCGGAAACGATTACTGTAAAAGCAGGACAATATGCAGCCGATGCCCTCTCCATCGCTTTGAAAGCTTTCAGTCAGGAAATGATGAAATCGGGAGAATCATATGCACTGCCTGTAAAACTAGTATTGCAAGATGGAAGTATTTCACCGATGGAAAATACCGGAACCTTTGTTATTTTGGCAGAAAGTATTATCGAATTTTCAGCTCCAATGTTTGTTGGCGCTCCTAGTTTAAAAGCTAATAAATTCACAGAATCTCCCGAAACGTATTCACAATATACGATAGAGGTTCGTTTTCAGGTAGCCAACACAGCTGACCGTGACCGTGCAGTATTTAAGAACGGAGGAGATGATGCAAACTTCATCCTTTTACGTTTTGAGGATCCTCAAAGTGACAATGAAAATTATAAGGCACATTCATTAGTACAGATTGTAGGACGTAACCGGCTTTATTTGAATCCAAGTAATTCTTTCAAGCCAAACGAATGGCAACATTTAGCATTGGTCTGTGATGGTTCCAACTATCGACTTTACATAAACGGAGTTGATTCGGGTGTGTTGAGTATACCAACAGGAGCAACAACTTTCTCTGATGTAAATTGGTTCTGCTTAGGTGATGATTCTTATAGTAGATGGGGAAACTGTAAAATTTTGATGAGTGAAGCACGTATCTGGTCTGTAGTTCGTTCCGCTTCTCAAATTCAAAATAACATGACTCAAGTTAGCCCAAAATCTGTGGGTTTGGAAGCCTATTGGCGATTCAATGAAGGACAAGGCAATGTATTCGAAGATGCAACCGGCAAAGGCCATACTTTGACTACTTCTGCTACTCCTACCTGGATTGACGGTATTTTATCTACAGATAAATCTACCGAATGGAAATAGTAATAATTTAATCGTATGTACATATGAAAAATATATTTCAATCACTATCAATAGCAACTCTACTCGGCTTGTTTGTCCCGTTCATTTCGTCCTGTAGCGATGATGAAGAAGTTTTTAACGAATGGAATGTGTCTCTACAGAGAAATGACTATTTATCGGGGAATGTAAAAAAGTTCAATCTGACTCATGATGCGAATGGAATCGGAGGAGATGAAATTAAGATGGCTTTTACTGTAAAAACACAGAAAGCAGTCTCTACAGATATGGTTATCGCATTAAGTGCAAAAAGTGAAACAGAAGGGCTTGATGCAAGCCAGATCGTTTTAAGTTCCTCACAGGTTACTCTCAAAGAAGGACAGATGACTTCTGAAGAAATCACTGCGACGGTTGATCCGACGATATTTGCCAGTATCATGGAAAAAACAAGTTTCTCTTTCAGTGTCTCAATCAGTAATGTAACTACCAATGATAAGAACACTGTTATTAGCAGTAGTTTAAGTACATTGCCTGTCATTATTAATAAAGCTGCCTATTGTAATCTAAAAAGCGGTATTCCTAGTAATAGCCAACTTATCAGTAATCGTGCCGGCTGGATTATTAATGTAGAAGAAGGAGTAGAAGGCGCACCCAATAATTTAATCGATGGCAAGACTGGAACTGACGTTGCTCTAAATAATAAAGGATTCTGGTTTACTGTTGATTTAGGAGAAGCTAAGGTTTTAACAGGTATCAAAACGAATCATTGGGCCAATGCATATGCTCCTAGAGAAGTGGAAATATTACAGTCTGAAAATGGTACGACATGGAAATCATTGAGTTCATTAGCAATCTCTCCGGGTGGTACACAGAATATTACGTTCATTTCTCCTATTACTACGCGATATCTGAAATATCAGATTATTACTATCTCTACAAACGGTCGTACGGATGTTACAGAATTTAATGTTTACGAACCCAAAAGTGAGTAAGTATTTATGAATAGATAACTATAAAAATATAGAATAGAGGCTATCAAACAGGCCTTAAGTTCATAAAATCACCCTCATTACAATGAACTGCACCCCAAAAGTTGAACACAAAACTTAAGGAGTGCAGTTCAGTCATGTAGTGAGGGTGATTTCTCGTGTTAAAGACTATCTAATCAAATCCCATTCCAATCAGTTTGCCACTACATATATGTGAAATGCCCCCAGAAAGTTATGTATCTAACTTTTGGGAGCACTTCACATCTTTATATAACGAACAAACCTTAATCTGTCAAGATCTAATTAGACAGCCTTTTAGAAACACTAACCTATCTCTTATTTCTTCATCACTCGGACAGTCCGTCCGTCTTTCTTATAAGAGAAATGATTGGTATGCATTAATACATTCAGTATCTCATCAGCAGTGCTATCAGTAGAGAATTCACCGGTAAACCGTTCTGATTTCAATGCTTCATCCTTATAGATAAATTTGATGTCGTACAACTTCTCCATAATATTGGTTATTTCCAATAAAGACTGTTGCTTAAATTCCAACTTGCCATTAATCCAGAGAAGCACATCTGTAGGTTGGTTATATTCAATTAACTCTGCTTGATAAGTATCCGTATTTACATTCAATGTCTGTCCCGGTTTCAACAAATAACCCTTCTCTTCCGTTCGCGGAGAATCTACCCGTACCAGTCCTTGAAGCAAGGTAGTCACTACCCTATTCTCATCTTGGCGTGCACGCACATTAAATTTCGTACCAAGCACACAAGTCTTGATTTGCTTACTATTTACTATAAATGGAGCATGTTTATCATGAGACACTTCAAAATAGGCTTCACCCGACAAATCGATTTGACGATCCGAACTCCATAAAGAATTATGATAAACTATTTTTGAAGATGCATTCAGCCATACCTTACTACCATCCGGCAACACAGTCTGCGCTCTCTGTCCGGCAGCAGTTATCACCTCATAATCCGAAAGCTTATTAGAAAGTAATCCCCAGGCAATTCCACCGGCAAAAACGAGTCCGGTAAGAAAAGCAGCCGCCACAGTAGCATAACGTCCCCAACGGATTGAAATACTTTTCCGCTTAGCCTTTTTCTCCTTTTCTCTGATAGCTGATTTAAATTGATCCAATGACGCCTCTGTATCTACAGTATTCATCACCGCTATACGCTCACCTACAAAGAGAGTGTAATAAAGTTGCTCCAAAGTTTTCCGGTTTTCCGGCCCTTCCTCGCACCAAGCTTCCACCCGAGCAGCTTCTTCATCATTACATTCACCTTGCAGGTAATTCACCAAGATAGTTTCATCCATGCTCTTTTATCTTTTTACAAAAAAAACTATAATACCTTTGTAGTAATACAGTTGTGAGCACAAATATACTAAAGAGAAAAAGAAAAAAATATTTTTTCTCGCATTTTTATTTCATTTATCTACTTCTTTCATTATTTTTGTCTTACATAAATTAAAAGAGAATGTCACAATCTCCGATATATTTGGATATTAATAATAATAAGTCCGTTATCACTGCCCTAAAAGCAGGAGAAGAAAAAGTTTTTGACGTCGTCTACAGACATTATTTCCGTAGGCTATGTGCTTTTTGTTCCCAGTATGTAGGTGAGCAGGAAGAAATAGAGGAGATTGTACAAGAAACGATGATGTGGCTGTGGGAAAATCGTTGCACTCTTATGGAAGAGTTGACACTCAAAACACTTCTTTTTACGATTGTCAAGAACAAAGCTCTCAACCGTCTTTCCCATTTTGAGATCAAACGAAAAGTTCATCAGGAAATCGTTGATAAATATGATAGTGAGTTCAATAACCCGGACTTCTATTTGAGTGATGAGCTTTTCCGTTTATATGAAGAAGCACTAAAAAAACTTCCGAAAGAATATCTCGAAGCTTACGAGATGAACCGCAATCAACATCTGACGCATAAAGAAATTGCCGAGAAGCTGAATGTATCTCCACAAACGATTAATTACAGGATTGGACAAGCCTTAAAGTTATTGCGAGTAGCTTTAAAAGACTATCTACCTTTATTCATACTTATTTTCGGACCTAATTTTTTCGAACAATCATGAAATCAAAATTTGTATTTAGTAGTTCAAGCCTGTTTATCGGACTTTTTCTTTTCTTCTTCACTGAAAACGTGTGTTCACAAGAATCCGCTGATAACTGGACTCTTAAACAAGCCCGTCAATGGACACAAAAACAAGAATGGGCAAACGGACTGAAGGCAATGCCTCATAAAACAACCGATTATCAGGAATTTGCGTCACAATATCATAAGAACCAGAAAGTGTGGGACAAGACTTTCCAATGGCTAGCTACCCACGACCTTGCGAATATGCCTGCCGGACGATATGAAGTGGATGGCGAACATTGTTACATCAATGTACAGGATGCAACAACACAAGATGTCAGTAAACGTAAAATCGAAGCACACCGCCATGGTATTGATCTGCAATATGTAGTGAAAGGCACCGAACGTTTCGGAATTACTTCAGCAGAATATGCAGAGCCTATCACTGAATACAAACCGGATGTTACTTTCTACAAAGCCAAGAAAATAAAATATGTAGATTCCACTCCGGATACATTCTTCATGTTCTTCCCCAAAAACTTTCATCAGGCATTGGTAAAGGCAGGGAAAGAACCGGAGGACATACGGGTCATTGTTGCTAAAATCGAATATATCCCATAAACAGAAACATGAGTGAACTTTTAGTCTATAAAGCCTCCGCAGGTTCGGGTAAGACATTTACCCTGGCAGTGGAATATATCAAACTGTTAATTCTCAATCCCCGCGCCTACCGGCAAATTCTCGCTGTCACCTTTACCAATAAGGCAACTGCAGAAATGAAAGAACGCATTCTTAGTCAGCTTTACGGCATACAGATAGGCGATAAAGATTCCGAAGCCTACCTCAACCGAATTAAAGAAGAGACAGGAAAAACCGAACAGGAGATACGGGAAGCGGCAGGCGTCGCCCTTAGCTATATGCTGCATGATTACAGCCGGTTCAGGGTAGAGACTATCGACTCATTTTTTCAATCTGTCATGCGCAATCTCGCACGGGAACTGGAACTTAGCCCGAATCTGAATATTGAGTTAAATAACACCGAAGTTCTTAGTGACGCTGTAGATAGCATGATTGAGAAACTAGGACCCACTTCTCCCGTTCTCGCATGGTTACTCGATTATATCAACGAACGAATTGCCGACGATAAACGTTGGAACGTGTCGGACGAAGTAAAAAGTTTCGGACGCAATATTTTCGATGAAGGTTATATTGAAAAGGGAGAAGGACTCCGGCAACGGTTACGAAACCCTGATACCATCAAAGAGTATCGCAAGCAACTGAAAGCGCTGGAAACGGAAATTCTGGAGCAAATGAAAGGATTCTACGACCAATTCGAAGGAGAACTGGATGGACACGCACTGACTGCTGATGATCTGAAAAACGGTTCACGCGGAATCGGAAGTTATTTTCGTAAACTTAATAATGGTATTTTAGGCAATGATATCCGTAATGCTACAGTAGAAAAATGTCTGGAAGACGCAAAGAACTGGGCAACCAAGACTTCTCCCCGCTACGCGGACATCATTAATTTAGCCAACTCTAGTCTCATGCAAATTCTGGAAGATGCTGAAAAGTTACGTTCCAAGAATAATTTGTTACTGAATAGTTGCCGATTATCCCTGCAACATCTCAACAAAGTGCAACTCCTCGCCAATATCGATGAAGAAGTACGTCAGTTGAATCACGACAACAATCGTTTTCTATTATCAGATACGAATGCCCTGCTCCATCAACTGGTGAAAGACGGTGACTCCTCTTTTGTATTCGAAAAGATAGGAACGAATATCCATAACGTCATGATAGATGAGTTTCAGGATACCAGCCGGATGCAATGGGGAAATTTCAAATTGCTCTTACTGGAAGGATTGTCTCAAGGAGCAGACAGTTTGATTGTAGGAGACGTTAAACAATCCATTTATCGTTGGCGAAATGGCGATTGGGGAATTCTCAACAGCCTGAATAATCACATCGAACATTTCCCGATCCGCGTCAAGACATTAGCTACCAACCGGAGAAGTGAAACCAATGTTATCCGGTTTAATAACCAAATCTTCACAGCTGCCGCCAACTATCTGAACGGAGTATATAAGCAACAGTTAGGCAAGGATTGTGAGGATCTGCAGAAAGCCTATGCCGACGTTTTGCAGGAATCTCCCCGAAGTACAGAAAAAGGATATGTAAAAGTCTCTTTTCTCGAACCCGACGAAGAACATGGTTATACCGAACAGACATTAATCAGTCTGGGAGAAGAAGTGCAACATCTCCTCACCTCCGGAGTACGACTGAATGATATAGCCATCCTGGTACGAAAAAATAAAAGTATTCCCCGAATCGCCGACTACTTCGATAAGGAGCTACACTATAAAGTGGTATCAGACGAAGCCTTCCGCCTTGACGCCTCTCTTGCCATTTGTATGATGCTGGATGCACTGCGATTCCTTTCCGATGAAAATAATAAAATAGCACGTGCCCAACTGGCCGTAGCCTATCAAAACGAGGTTTTACAGAAAGGACTGGATTGGAATACTCTCCTACTCCTCCCTGCCGAGAATTATCTTCCCGCCGCTTTTCTTGAAAAGACAAAGGAACTAAGGCTAATGCCTCTTTATGAGCTTTTAGAAGAACTTTTCAGCATATTCGAGATGAATCTTATCAAAGATCAGGATGCTTA
>ENA-OPMR01000383-OPMR01000383.1-human-gut-metagenome-genome-assembly--contig:-NODE-383-length-11560-cov-3.265189_pt1 | contig 11560 bp, 7 predicted proteins | sample MGYA00241532_ERZ501761 | MGnify/ENA primary metagenome ERZ501761 (study PRJEB25962, sample SAMEA2042650) | human gut metagenome | biome: human gut; feature: human-associated habitat; material: faeces... | reverse complement strand
ATATTATTTTGCACAGACTGGCCGCAGAGTCACCTTTGAGTATAGCCTGGTAGGCGGAGTGAACGATACAGCCGAGGATGCAGCAGAGCTTTCGGCACTCGTACATGGCATGAACTGCCATATAAATCTGATTCCGGTAAACCCGATAAAGGAGCGCGACTACGTGCAGTCCAACAAGGGTGTTATAGAGGCTTTTAAAAATAGGCTTGAAAAAAACGGAATTAATGTTACTATTAGAAGGGAAATGGGCAGAGATATAGACGGTGCCTGTGGACAGCTTCGCAAGAAGCATATAGATAAGGAGAGAGGAATAAACTAGATGAAGACGTTTTCCATTACGGATGCAGGTGCTATTCGTGAGATGAATCAGGATTTTTATTTCTCGTCTGACACTGCAGTAGGAAATCTTCCGAATCTTTTCATCGTAGCAGATGGAATGGGAGGACACAAAGCCGGTGACTATGCTTCCAGATACACTATAGAGCGTGTGGTTGCATCGGTATCGAGAAATGCCGGGGATGAACCGGTATCCATCATCAAAGAGGCTATCAACAAGGCAAATGAGCTTTTGGTGGCTGAGTCTCGTGAGGATGAAGCTAAGCGTGGAATGGGTACCACCTTGGTCATAGGAACTATTATAGGAAACAAGCTTTTTGTGGCCAATATAGGTGACAGCAGGCTTTATATTGTAGGTGGCACAGAGCAGATCAGACAGATTACCAGGGATCATTCACTGGTTGATGAGATGGTCAGGATGGGTGAGATAAATGCTGACGAGGCGAGAGTTCATCCGGACAAGAATATCATCACGAGAGCTGTCGGGGCAGCAGATCATGTGGAGGCAGATTTCTTTGAGGTCGAGCTATGTGAGGACGACAGGATTCTTCTGTGTACAGACGGACTTACCAATATGGTGAGAGATGAAGAAATATGCGATACTATTAGGCAAAATGATAATATCGAGACAGCAGCGTCACAGCTTGTCGCCATGGCCAATGCAAACGGTGGCCGCGATAATATCACAGTAATGATTATTAAACCATTTTAAGACGAGGTAATAACAGATGTTAGAGATAGGAAGTTTTTTATCGGATCGATATGAGATCCTAAGCAAGGTTGGCGCAGGCGGCATGTCCGATGTATACAAGGCAAAAGACCATATACTGAGCCGTTTTGTAGCTATAAAGGTTTTAAAGCAGGAGTTTTCGGAGGATAGTTCATTTGTGACCAAGTTCCGTGCTGAGGCACAGTCAGCAGCAGGACTTGAGCATCCGAATATCGTAAATATCTATGATGTAGGCAGCGAGAATGGTCTGTACTACATTGTCATGGAGTATGTCGAGGGTATCACACTTAAGACTTATATCGAGAAAAAGGGCCAGCTGTCATTCAAGGAGTCTGCAAGTATTGCAATCCAGGTGGCAAGGGGCATAGAGGCCGCTCACAATAAAAATATCATCCACCGTGATATCAAGCCGCAGAATATTATTATTTCTACAGATGGCAAGGTAAAGGTGACAGACTTTGGAATTGCAAAGGCTACATCTTCAAATACAATAAGCTCAGATGTGATGGGCTCAGTACACTATGCATCTCCGGAGCAGGCAAGAAACGGCTTCGTCGATGGCAGAAGTGATATTTACTCACTGGGAATCGTAATGTTTGAGATGGTTACAGGCCGTGTGCCGTTTGACGGTGATACTACAGTGGCAGTTGCACTGCAGCACTTACAGGAGGAGATTGCAAGGCCAAGCATCTACGCACCGGATCTGCCGATCAGCTTTGAGAAAATCATCTTAAAGTGTACACAAAAGACACCGGACCGCAGATACCAGACTATTGAGGAGCTTCTCACAGACATAAGGCGCTCTCTTGCGCATCCTGATGAGGATTTTGTCACAATAGCACCACTCGTTGACGGTGGCAAGACCAAGGTTATAAGCCCGGATGAGCTTGACAAGATAAAAGAGGGCAGAGGTGTCGCAGAGGACTTAAACGATGATGATACCGATGCAGATAATGATGATGAGTATGCTGACGATGAAGACGATGATGATGAATATGATGAGTCACTCTTAGACGAAGATGATGACGACGAAGACGATGATGATGATGACGGCAAGCTTTTAAATCCAAAGATGGATAAAGCAATCACAATCATGGGTATAGTAACAGCCGTAATCATTGTAATAGTTATCATATATCTTGCACTTTCAGTGGCAGGAGTGTTTAAGTTTGGCGGCAAAAAGAACTCAGAGTCACAGCAGACAGAGTCACAGACACAGACCGAGTCTGAATCAGAGTCAGAGACACAGACTGAGACAGAGGGCCAGATGATTGACATCAGAGGCATGTCAGTGGATGATGCTCAGAAGGCAGTAGACCGCTTAAAGCTTGACCTCACAGTATTTGCATTTGAGACAAAGCAGTCAGATAAAAAGGACGGCACAATCCTTGAGCAGGATGTCAAGGCCGGAGATACAGTAAAGCGTGGTTCACAGATTAATGTAGTTATCGCAGGAAAAGGTGATAGTACATCAGAGATGGTCAAGATACCAAGTGTAATCGGAAAGACCAAGAGCTCGGCAAAGAGCACACTCGAGTCAGCAGGCTTTAGTGTCACCTTCGAGTATGGAGATTACAATAACAGTGTAGCAGCAGATGTAGTAACAGCACAGTCACCATCAGCAAAGAACCAGGCCGCAAAGGGCAGCACAGTAACAGTCACCCTTTCACCGGGCCAGAAGCCAATCACCGTGCCAAACGTAGTAGGCGCCTCACAGTCACAGGCAGAAAGCGCCCTCGCAGGAGCAGGCCTCAAGTACACCTACGCCGACTCCCAGTACAGCGACACCGTAGCCGCCGGCAACGTAATCAGCCAGACCAAATCCGGTGAAACCGTAGCCGCAGGCACCACAATCACACTGACACTCAGTAAGGGTAAGCAGGAGATATCGACTAACGTAAGTAAGACGGTTAAGCTTGATGTCGGAGATGTTAATATCACAGGTGGTTCATATTCACTTGTGGGTTCTGACGGAAAAACTTATGCAAGCGGAAGTGATGTAACATCAACTTCAGTTACAGTAAGTGGAACAATGAACTGTAAAACAGGTACAGTAACGGTTACATGGCAGTATACAGAGCCTGTCAAGGATGAGAATGGAAATGTAACAGGTGAAAAGCCAGGAGAAAAAACGATTTCTGTACAAGTACCATAATTTGTATATTGTAAAATAAAATCATAATTTGATGAAAACGTGGATGGCAATACAAGGAAAGTGGGAGCATTCCTAGCACAAGGAAAACGAGCCGTAGCGCAGCTACGTCAAGTTTTCCGTATCGCCATCATATTTGTAAATACACACAATACACATATAGCGCACAAAGCAGCAACCCAATACATGTCTTTATTGTAGCCACCGGATAGCACCCACGAAGTGGTGCTATCCGCACCCCAACCACACCAACCCGCGGACGAGAACCTGAACTCGCGGAGAGGAACTAAGGAAGCGGGGCAGGCATGTGTTCCGAGGAAAAAATATGAATTGCCCCGGGGTGCCATAAACCTACCGAGGAAAGAACAGGGCAGAGCAAGCCATAGCCTGTCCGTAGGAGAGCCCGGGGCTGGCTTCATATTTTTTAAGAGGAATATATGCCTGCCCCGCCACCAACACAACCTCAAAGCGCGGCATGCACCCCGCCGAAAGCGTGACTCCTGCAAATACAAAAGCACACAAGGAAAACCATGACAGGAAAAATTATTAAAGGAATTGCGGGCTTCTACTACGTCTACGTAGAAGAAACCAAAGAAGCAAAAGAAACTGCCACAGGCGGCACTCTCTACGAGTGCAAAGCAAAAGGCACCTTCAGAAAACAAAAGATAAAGCCGCTGGTTGGCGATATCGTCGACATAGCAGTCCTCGATGATGAAAAGCACATAGGCAATGTCGAGCGTATACTGCCACGGAAAAACGAACTTATCAGGCCGGCTGTGTCCAATATAGACATGGCCCTGGTTATTTTTGCATCCGCAAAGCCGGATCCCAATTTCAACCTGCTTGATAGGTTTTTGTGTATGATGGAGTACCAGCATGTCCCGGTTACCATATGCTTCAACAAAAAGGACTTAATCACACCTAAAGAGCAGCAGGAGCTTAAAAGCATATACGAGCCGGCTGGCTATAGAGTGCTTTTTACCAGCACGAAAACAGGTGAGGGCATAGATGAGATAAAGCACATTTTAGAGGGAAGGACGACCACGGTTGCAGGTCCCTCGGGAGTTGGCAAGTCATCTATCATTAACTGTCTGCAGGATGATGTGCAGATGGAGACCGGACATATAAGTGAGAAAATAGAGCGCGGAAAGCATACGACCAGACATTCTGAGATTATCCCGATAAAGGATGGCACGTATATCATGGATACACCGGGCTTTAGCTCGATGAATGTGCCGGGCTTTGAAAAGGAAGATCTGTGGACATGTTATCCGGAGTTTGTAGAGTATGAGCCATATTGCAGGTTTCAGGGCTGCAGTCATATAAATGAGCCGGACTGCGGTGTGAAGGAAGCTCTTGCAGATGGGAAAATATCGCAGGTGCGGTATGATAATTATAAGCTTTTATATGAGGAGCTTAAAAACAGACAAAAGTATTAATTTAAAGCATAATCAAACGGAGGAAAACATGAACTGTTTATCACCATCAATTTTATCAGCGGATTATTCAATACTCGGAGAGCAGCTTAAGCAGCTTGATGAGGCCGGAGCACAGTATGTGCATATAGATGTTATGGACGGCAGCTTCGTTCCAAGCATATCAATAGGACTGCCGGTCATAAAGACAATCAGAAAGTGCACAGAGCGTATGTTTGATGTGCATCTGATGATAGATGAGCCGGTCAGATATATAGATGATTTTGCGACAGCAGGAGCAGATATCATCACAGTCCATGCGGAGGCATGTAAGCATCTTGACAGGACTATCGAGGCAATAAAGGAAAAGGGCATACTGGCAGGTGTAGCATTAAATCCGGCTACTCCGCTCTCAGCCATAGAGTATGTGCTTCCAAAGGTGGACATGGTGCTTATCATGACTGTAAATCCGGGCTTTGGAGGACAAAAGCTTATTCCGTACACTGTAGACAAGGTGCGCGACTTAAAGGCACTTCTTGAGAAAACCGCAAATAAGGCTGATATCGAGGTGGACGGTGGTGTTAATCTAGAGAACGTGGAGACACTGCTTGCAGCAGGAGCCAATATCATTGTTGCGGGAAGTGCGGTGTTTAGCGGAGATATAGAAGAAAATATAAAGGGTTTTCTGAATATCATGATGTAACAGATGCAGGTTGAAACAAAAATGCTTCCGGGCCTGTAGCAAATGTGGATATGTTATTTATAAGAAGGTGGATAAAATGAGGTATTTGGTTGTATGTGGTGGAAAAATAGATAAGGAATTCGGCTTAAATGAGATAAAGACTGACGGAATAGATGCCATAATTGCGGCTGACAGCGGAATGGATTTCTTGTACGAAAACGGTGTCACGCCTGATATAATTGTAGGTGATTTCGATTCAGCCACAACAAAGGCCTTAGAGTTTTTTGAGAGAAAGGGACAGACCGAGATACACAGGCTCAATCCCATAAAGGATGATACTGATACAGAGTATGCCATAAGACTTGCCATAAGAGAGGGTGCACGAAGCATAGTGGTGCTTGGAGCAACAGGAAGCAGAATAGACCATGTGCTCGGCAATATTTCACTCTTGGGAATAGGATTGGAAAGTAAAACTGATATCAGCATTATCGACACAAACAACCGTATAAGGATGGCGGATAAGCCCGTAACCATTGAAAAATCAGCCCAATATGGCAGGTTTGTTTCGCTTATAGCAGTGACAGACGACAATGAGGTGAGCCTTAGAGGCTTTAAGTATCCTGTTACGGATTATTCCTTTGACAGATTTACATCGCTTGGCATATCCAATGAAATAATTGATGACCATGCAGTGATTGATATCCATAGAGGAAAATTTATCATTATTGAGTCAAAAGATTGACTTTTTAGGAATTTGGGACTATTATATTTTTAGGATTATTTCGGAAAATATGTATGGTCATACAGTAAAGACAGGCGAGAAAGGACACTATGCATTCTTTTAAATCAGATGAATTTAAGATAAGAGTATTGACAAAGGACGATGCGGAGGAATACAATGCACTGCTTCGTTATGCTTTTCAGGTAACAGAGGCAGATCTTGCCGAGACCGGTTGGAAGGATGATGAAATCAAGCAGTCGAAGTTTCCGGTGCTTGAGAGAGCTGATGTGCTTGGCTGCTTCAATATCATAGACCAAAAAGAGGAGCTTGTGGCTCAGTTTGCGGTATATCCGCTCGATATGAATATATATGGTGAGCGCTACGAGGTGGGCTTTGTCACAAGCGTGTGCACGTATCCTGAATACACAGGCCATGGTCTCATGAAAAAGCTTATGAGAAAGAGTCTTACGAGGATGCGCGATAGCAACAAGTCGTTTGCTCTTTTGTATCCATACTCCATACCTCTTTACAGAGGGCTTGGCTGGGAGATTATCTCAAACAAGATGACATATGTGATAAAGGACAGACAGATTCCCACAAAGCTTAAGGAGCCGGGCTATGTGCGCCGTGTGCAGTGGGATGATGAGCAGTTTAAGAAGCTTCATACTCACTTTGCCGCGAAGACTCACGGCTGTCTGTACAGAAACAATCTGGCTTGGGAGGAGTACTTCCGCTGGGATGAGGACGATACGATGGTCGCCATCTACTATAACGAGGATGATGAACCGTGTGGCTATATGGTGTATCTTATCAGCTCCGATGTCATGCACATCAAGGAGCTCATCTACTTAAACCGTGAGGCGCAGCTTGGTCTGTGGGAGTACATTCATGCGCACGATTCCATGATTGATGAGGTCAGAGGCAACAACTATTACAGCGAGCCCATCGCTTTTGAGCTCGATGACAGTGATATAAAGGAGACAATAAGACCATACGCCATGGGCAGAATCATCGACGTGGCGCAGTTTATTTCACAGTACAACTGTGACCCTGATGGTCCAAGCGGCTGCTTTAGCTTCGAGATAGCAGATGACCTTCTTCCGTGGAACAATGGCACATTTGTCATTGATTTTGAGAAAGGGCACTGTGCTCTCACCGACAAAAATCCACAGTATCACCTAAGCATGTCTATTGGCACGTTTACCACACTGCTTTTAGGCTACAAGAGTGCTGAGAAGCTTTTGCAGATGGGCAAAATACAGACTACATATGATGCTGTTGCAAAGCTTGACGATATTTTATATCATGAGATACCATATGTATCTGACTACATATAATGATAAAAGGTCAAAAGGTAAAGGAAAATAATATGTCAAATTATGTGATTAGCTGCTGTTCAACAGCAGATCTTACCAGGGAGCATATGCTCGAGAGAAATATTAAGTACGCATGTTTTCACTATGAGCTTGACGGTAAAGAGTATATGGATGATTTAGGACAGTCCATGCCACTGCCGGATTTCTACAAGGCAATGGAGGAAGGTGCCATGACAAAGACCTCGCAGATCAATCAGGAGGAGTACATGGAGTACTTCAGGCAGTTTCTGGATGAGGGATATGATGTGCTTCACTGTACACTAAGCTCAGGTATATCAGGTACAGTCAACTCGGCAAGGCTTGCAAAGGAGGCTATCGAGGAGGAATACCCTGACAGAAAGATATATGTGATTGATTCGCTGGCAGCATCGTCAGGCTTTGGTCTTTTGATGGATAAGCTCGCTGACCTTAGGGATAGCGGCATGGATATTGATACACTGGCTGATTGGACCATGGAGCACAGACTTGAGGTGAATCACTGGTTCTTCTCATCAGACCTTACATTTTTTATCAGGGGAGGCCGTATCTCAAAGACCGCGGGCTTCGTGGGAAATGTGCTGAATATCTGCCCTTTCATGAATGTGAGCAATGAGGGAAAGCTTATTGTGCGTGAGAAAATCCGCACCAAAAAGAAGGCAATAAAGGAGATGCTTGTGAAGATGCAGGCACTCTGCAAGGATGGTGCCGATTATTCGGATAAGGTCTATATATCAAATTCTGCATGCTATGAGGATGCTAAAGCCGTAGCTGATCTGATAGAGGCTGCTTTTCCTAAGATGAAGGGCAAGGTAGAGATAAATGATATCGGTACGACAATAGGAAGCCACACCGGTCCGGGAACAGTTGCATTGTTTTTCTGGGGTAATAAGAGAGAGGATTAGCCGGATATTTTAGCCTAAATATCTGATTAGAATAATCAAAATCAATAAAGTTGATTATATTTTTATAAAAAATTAAATTACATCAACCAAAGTGATTAAATATAATCATTCCAATAACTGCGCTTATGTGTTACAATTATATCAGTTCAAACGAAAAGAGGTTTTAAGATGAAAGGATATGAAAAATACGAGCGCAGTTATTTTCTGCCTCCTGAATGCACTTATGACTGGGTTAAGAAGGATTATATAGATAAAGCACCACTGTGGTGTTCGGTTGATTTACGTGATGGCAACCAGGCTCTAATCGAGCCGATGAGTCTTGAGGAGAAGCTTGACTTCTTTAAGATGCTTGTAGATATAGGCTTTAAGGAAATCGAGGTAGGTTTCCCGGCAGCTTCTGAGACAGAGTTCAATTTCACGAGAGCTCTTATTGAGAGGGATATGATTCCTGATGATGTCACTATACATGTGCTGACACAGGCCAGAGAGCATATCATCAAGAAGACCTTCAAGGCACTTGAGGGAGCACCGAGAGCAGTTGTACATCTGTACAATTCCACATCTGTTGCACAGCGTGAGCAGGTGTTTAAGAAGTCAAAGGAAGAGATAAAGCAGCTTGCAGTTGACGGAGCTATTTTACTGAGAGACCTTGCAGCAGAGACTGACGGTAATTTCCGTTTCCAGTATTCACCGGAGAGCTTTTCGGGCACTGAGGTGGATTATGCGGTTGATGTGTGCAACGCTGTGCTTGATGTATGGCAGCCAAAGGCTGATAATAAGGCCATCATCAATATCCCTACCACAGTAGAGAATGCTATGCCACATGTTTTTGCCACACAGATAGAGTATATCAACAAGCACCTCAAGTACAGAGACGGAGTAGTGCTTTGCTTACATCCTCATAATGACAGAGGCTGCGGTGTTGCCACATCAGAGCTTGGTGTGCTTGCAGGAGCTGAGGAGATAGAGGGTACGTTGTTTGGAAACGGTGAGAGAACAGGAAATGTAGATATCGTGACACTTGCCATGAATCTTTACTCACACGGAGTGGATCCACAGCTTGATTTTTCAAATCTGCCTGAGATCAGGGAGAAGTATGAGACATTTACCAGAATGAAGGTAGGCGAGAGACAGCCATATGCGGGAGACCTTGTTTTTTCTGCTTTTTCAGGCTCACATCAGGATGCAATCTCAAAGGGCATGGCATGGAGAGAGGAAAAGAAGCTTGATAAGTGGACGGTTCCATATCTGCCTATAGATCCAAAGGATGTCGGCAGGACATACGAGGCTGATGTTATCCGTATCAACAGCCAGTCAGGAAAGGGCGGAGTGGCATATATCCTTAAGCAGAGCTTCGGTATCAATGTGCCACAGCAGATGAGAGAGCAGGTCGGATACATGGTCAAGCAGGTATCGGACGAGGAGCACAAGGAGCTTTCACCTGAGTGGGTACACAGTATCTTTACAGACAATTATGTGGATTTTCATCCATATTTCACTATACCGGAGTGCCACTTTAAGCAGGTAAACGGCATTTTCGCAGAGGCAGTTATTTTACACAATGACAGCACCAGAAAGGTAGATGCCAATGGAAACGGCCGTCTCGATGCAGTCAGCAATATAATTAAGCAGTATTTTGACATCAGCTTTGAGCTCACTGTATACGAGGAGCATGCGCTTTCACACGGATCTTCATCAAAGGCTATGGCGTATGTGGGTATCACAGTTGACGGCAGTATGTTCTGGGGCGCAGGTGTGGATGAGGATATCATCAAGGCATCAATCGGAGCGCTTGTTGTTGCGGTAAACCATTATCTTGCCACCAAGGCTGACAGTCACGTGAAGGATGAGCGCTATATTGCCATGCTCAACTTCATCCAGGCCAACTATAAGACAGTATCGCTTGCAGACATGGCTGCACAGTTCAACCTGACAGAGCCGTATATCTCCAAGTACATAAAGGAGAAGTCAGGCAAGACTTTCGGGGAGCTGGTCACCAATGCCAAGATGAAGAAGGCACGTACACTGCTGAGAAACAGCATCACAACTGTTGAGAATATCGCAATCGAGGCAGGATATCAGAACGTGGAGCATTTTAACAGACAGTTCAAGAAGCTGTATGGAATGACACCGCTTGAGTACAGAAATTCAAGCACAAAATAAGCGGATACAGCATTTTAATATAACCGGATCAATATGCTAAATGACAATTCATTCAGCTGTATTGGTCCGGTTTGCTTTTTATTACTGTATTTTTTATGTAAAAATCTGCATTAAAATTGTATAAAAATGGGAACAATGGGCTATTGATTGTATTTTATCAAGTAATTTGTTGTTTTTACAACGGATTATATGTACAATGCGGGTATAATATAAATAAAAGATAATTATTCAGAACTACCGATAACAAAGCAGATATTGAGAATTTGTGTTTGGGATGAATAGTTATAATAAAAAGCAACTATTTGAATTATAGTTTAAGAAAGAGAGGAACGTACATGAGCAATAAAACTAGCGCAGTTGTTAAGACAAACCCAAGAAAGGCTGTCATGATCGGATGTGGATTCGTTGGTTCGGCATCAGTTTTTGCACTTATGCAGAGCGGTCTTTTTTCTGAGATAGTTCTCATTGACGCTGATAAGGACAAGGCTGAGGGAGAGGCGATGGATATAAGCCACGGTATTCCTTTTGCCAGACCTATGAAGATATATGCAGGTGGTTATGATGATGTGGCAGATGCTGCTATCATTGTTGTTTCTGCAGGTGCAGGCCAAAAGCCGGGCGAGACAAGACTTGATCTGGTAAATAAAAATGTTGCAATCTTCAAGAGCATCATTCCGGAGATTGCAAAGAGAAATTTCGGTGGAATCTTACTTATCGTTGCAAACCCTGTAGATATTTTAACACAGGTGGCACAGAAGCTTTCAGGACTTCCTGAGGAGCGTGTCATCGGTTCAGGTACCGTGCTTGACAGTGCAAGACTTAAGTACGCGCTTGGAGAGCACCTTGAGGTGGACAGCCGAAGCGTACATGCATTTATAGTAGGTGAGCATGGAGACAGTGAGGTGGTTGCATGGTCATCAGCCAATGTTTCCGGAGTGGAGCTTCACAAGATGTGCGAGATGAGAGGTCACTACAAGCACAAGGAGAATACAGAGGAAATCGCTGCAAACGTAAAGAACAGTGCTTACGAGATAATTTACAGAAAGCATGCGACATATTATGGTATCGCTATGTCGGTCAGACGTATCTGCGAGGTAATCATGC
>ENA-OPMR01000376-OPMR01000376.1-human-gut-metagenome-genome-assembly--contig:-NODE-376-length-11735-cov-1.628425_pt1 | contig 11735 bp, 8 predicted proteins | sample MGYA00241532_ERZ501761 | MGnify/ENA primary metagenome ERZ501761 (study PRJEB25962, sample SAMEA2042650) | human gut metagenome | biome: human gut; feature: human-associated habitat; material: faeces... | reverse complement strand
TCAAGCCTAAAGTTATACTTCCCTTTTCCGTATTTTTAATCGCGTTCGACAAGAAATTGAACAATACCTGCATCACACGGTTACGATCAGTAGAAGTCCAGTATTCTCCTTCGGGACGAATCACTTTCAATTCTACATTCGACTTCATCTTCAGCTGGTGCACTTTTTCCACTTCTTCCACTAGTCCTGCAATCTCAACCTGCTGGAAATGCATTTCCGATTTGCCGGATTCAATACGGGAAAGGTCTAAAATATCATTGATTAACTGTAATAACAAGTTACTGTTTTTCTGAATAATTTCCAGATACTCCATTTTCTCTTCTTCACTTTCTGTCACTGCGATAATCTCCGAAAAACCAACAATAGCATTCAACGGAGTACGAATTTCATGGCTCATATTAGCTAAAAAGACCGACTTCATTTTATCAGCATCTTCCGCACGACGTTTAGCTTCGATCAATTCCTGCGAACGCTGAATCCGGTCTCCGATATCATGTATCAACGCAAGTACCCTGTTTCCTTCAAAGGGGGCGATACGTGCCTGAAAATAATGCAGACTTCCATCCACTTCAAGCGGATATTCTATTTCCTTCAACTTACCATCACGCAAACATTCCCTAATGTTACAAATAAACAAGTCGCTAACCTCCGGTGAATAAATAGATCGTCCATCTGCTCCGCGTAGCACTTCCACAGGGTGAAGCAATATCGTTCCCGGTGCCATCAGGACATCGGTAATAAAGAAATTATCATCAAAAATAAAAATGAATTCCGGCAATGCTTCAATTATTTTGCGATTATACTCTTCCAGATATTTGATATGTTGCTCCTTTTCGCATTGTGAAGTGACGTTCACCGTATATGCCAGCAGTTTACCCGGATGACTTTCGCAACTCTCTTTGTAAGACAGAAAATGATCTTCCAGCCAAATTACTTTCCCTTGTTCACTTATACAACGAACTCTAATTTGTGAGGTCTTAGAGTCTGATGAAAGCATTTCTGCAAAGGCTTGTTTATAGAATTCAATATCTTCCGGATGAATAAACCGATAGAAATCATCTATATCTTCAAAAATGATCCCGGCATCCTTTAATCCCAGTGTAAAAAAATAATCGTTTGAAAAGGAGCATTTGCCCGTAATGATATCATATTCCCACAAAGCTATTTGATGAGCTGCAAGGACAGAAAGTATTTCTTGTGAGTTCTCCCGTATGAGTTCACTCTTTTCATTGGAAGAATATAAATTAATCGCTGGTTCCATAAGCATTATTGTTTTATTTTGTTTGGTGTACCACTGCACGGCAGCAAATATAAACAAATAAAGCACAAGTTGTGCTCAATTTTCTGTTTTTTACTTAGAAACAATTATCTTTGCTCATCCAAAAAGAAAAAACAATGATTCAAGATACTATCTGTGCCATCGCTACCGCTCAAGGCGGTGCTATCGGAAGCATCCGCGTTTCCGGTCCGGAAGCTATTTCTATTACCGGCAGCATCTTCAAGCCAGCCAAAGCTGGCAAATTATTGAGCGAACAAAAACCATATACTTTGACATTCGGACGTATTTATGACGGAGATGAGATGATTGATGAAGTGCTCGTCAGCCTTTTCCGTGCTCCTCATTCATATACGGGAGAAGACAGCACGGAAATCACGTGTCATGGTTCCACTTATATTCTTCAACAGGTAATGCAGTTGCTTATTAAAAACGGTTGCCGCATGGCCCAGCCGGGAGAATATACACAACGTGCTTTCCTCAATGGAAAGATGGATTTAAGTCAGGCAGAAGCTGTGGCGGACTTGATTGCTTCTTCATCTGCTGCCACTCACCGATTGGCAATGAGCCAGATGCGGGGTGGATTCAGTAAAGAGCTGACAGATCTACGCAACAAGTTGTTGAATTTCACTTCCATGATTGAATTGGAGTTGGATTTCAGCGAAGAGGATGTGGAATTTGCCGATCGTTCGGCATTAAGGAAACTGGCAGATGAAATTGAACAGGTCATTTCACGGTTGGCTCATTCATTTAGTGTCGGCAACGCCATTAAGAATGGTGTTCCCGTAGCTATCATCGGTGAAACAAATGCCGGAAAATCGACTTTACTGAATGTATTATTGAATGAGGATAAAGCCATTGTCAGTGATATTCACGGGACAACACGTGATGTAATCGAAGATACTGTCAATATCGGAGGAATCACTTTCCGGTTCATTGATACCGCCGGAATCCGGGAAACCAATGACACGATTGAAAGTTTGGGTATTGAACGGACTTTTCAGAAGTTGGATCAGGCGGAGATTGTTCTTTGGATGATAGATGCTGTGAATGCCGCCTCTCAAATTGAACAGTTATCGGAGAAAATAATTCCACGTTGCGAAGGAAAACATTTGATTGTTGTATTCAATAAGGCTGATTTGATTGAAGGTAAACAGAAAGAGGATTTATTATCTTTATTAAAAGACTTCCCCAAAGAATCTACGGAATCTATTTTCATCTCGGCCAAACAACGGGAGAATACAAGTGAGTTACAAAAAATGCTTATTGATGCAGCACACTTGCCTACAGTGACACAGAATGATATTATTGTAACAAATGTAAGGCATTACGAAGCTTTAAACAAAGCTTTGGAAGCTATTCATAGAGTACAAAACGGACTTGATTCGCAGATTTCCGGAGATTTTCTTTCGCAAGATATACGAGAGTGTATCTTCTTTATTTCGGACATAGCGGGGGAGGTTACGAATGATATGGTGCTTCAAAATATCTTTCAACATTTTTGCATCGGCAAGTAAGAAGCGCATACTATCATTGCTGCAATAAAATAGATCATTTAAAGAAATCACTATGCCCATTATAGAAATATCATCCTTAACAGACTCCGGAGTAGAAATATTCAGTACCCTCACCGAAGCTCAATTACGCAATCGTATTGAGCCTGATAAAGGATTGTTTATTGCAGAAAGCCCCAAAGTTATCCATGTAGCTCTGAATGCTGGTTATGAGCCTTTAGCCCTCTTGTGTGAACAGAAGCATATCACTGGTGATGCCGCTGGCATCATTGAACGTTGTGGTGATATACCTGTCTATACCGGTGAAAGAAAGTTACTTGCCACATTGACCGGATATACACTGACGCGCGGTGTCCTCTGCGCCATGCGTCGTCGAGCACTACCAAGTGCAGAGGAGGTGTGTCGGAAAGCTCGACGGATCGTAGTCATTGAGGGCGTGGTAGACGCTACTAATATCGGAGCCATCTTCCGTTCCGCAGCCGCCTTGGGGATAGATGCTATATTATTAACACGCAATTCTTGTGATCCGTTAAACCGACGTGCAGTCAGGGTTTCGATGGGTTCTGTCTTCCTGATACCATGGACTTGGTTGGACGGTTCTCCCAATGAGTTGCGCAAACTGGGTTTCCGTACAGTCGCTATGGCACTCACGGAGAAATCAATCTCTATCGATAATCCTATCTTAGCAACCGAACCCAAGTTAGCCATCATAATGGGAACAGAGGGAGACGGTCTTCAAAACGAAACAATTAATGAAGCGGACTATGTAGTCCGCATTCCTATGGCAAACGGTGTCGATTCTCTCAATGTAGCCGCCGCATCCGCTATTGCTTTCTGGCAACTTCGCGTTCAAAATGACGCAATTCTGCCACCATTACCGGATGATGTACATATATGATTACTTAATACCTACTCACACCTACAATACGTATTTGCGCCACAGGAACAGCGAGGCAACAATTTTTCCATCAATTCACTCCGAAAGAACTCATACAGTTCTTTATGCATGATGTCATATAGTGCCCTAACCCGTTCTTCCTGCTCATCTTCTACATGAATGCCTCCCTGAAAGGGATCTGTAAAGTTGAAAGAAACGTATTTTCTCACTACCCCCTGCATTTCCTTTTGCACTTCCTCCGCTTCCGGACAAAGGGTAATGACATAATCCCACGTCTGTTGGGCATACGTCGCAACGTCACAGGGCTTTCTACGCGAAAAGTCATATCCATTTTGTTCCATCACTTGGCAAACAACGTCAAGAACAGAATTTCCAGCCAAAATACCGGCAGTACTAACCTTCATCCCTCTACCGAAGGAGTTCAAAATTTCCTGTGCCATACGACTGCGGCACATATCATTATTACTTACTATCAGTATATTCTTCATACACAAATTCTATTTTTATTTATTTCCTGATATAGCTACTTTAATAACTCCATCTAATTTGTTTTCAAAGATACGATAGGCCTCCTCAATCTCATTCAACGGAAATCGATGTGTAATAAGAGGAGTAGTATCAATTTTACCTTTCTCAATCAGCTTGAGAATCTCGTTACAATCGCAGCCATCCACTCCACCTGTTTTAAAAACCAAATTCTTGCCATACATATCAGGTAAAGGAAGAAGTTGTGGTTTATCATAGAGGGCTATAATCGTGACAATAGCATTAGGACGGGCACAATTCCAAGCCAAATAGAAAGAATCGTCACTCCCTGCCACTTCCAAAACAACATCTGCTCCACCATGGTCACTGTTCTTGAGAACAAAATCCTTGCAGTTTTCCGGTTCAGTCACCAACACATCAGGATAATGCTCGCGGACAAACCGAATTCTTTCAGGAGACTTTTCACAGACAATAATGCGTTTTGGCTTCTTCAGCATCACACACAACAAAGTACAAATCCCGGTAGGTCCGGCACCGATGATAAGAACAGTATCTTCCTCGGTAATTTCCGAGATGCGTGCTGCCCAAAAACCTGTTGCAAGCACATCACCGACAAACAAAGCTTGTTCATCACTCACTGTATCCGGAATACGGTTCAACCCCTGATCCGCATAAGGAACTCTGACATATTCCGCCTGACCGCCATCTATTCGACACCCCAAAGCCCAACCGCCATTAGGATCAGTACAGTTATTCACATATCCATGCTTACAGAAAAAACACTCACCGCAGAAAGTTTCGACATTCACAGTCACCCTGTCACCAGGCTTCACCGAAGTGACATCAGCCCCTACTTGTTCTACCACACCTACCATCTCATGCCCGACAGTTATTCCGGGCACAGCACGCGGCACACTGCCATGTTTAATATGAAGATCACTGGTGCAGATGCTACCAAGTGTTACACGCACGACTGCATCCCGTGAATCCTTTATTTCCGGTCTTGCTTTCTCCTGCAATTCAAACTTTCCGTGTTCAATATATGTGTATGCAAGCATAATATCCTTCTTGTTCATTAATATATACCTTGCAAAGATAATGATTTCATTGGCAAAACAAATCTCTTTTATCACGTTCAATACTCCCAAACCGAATCTCACTCTATATTTATAACAATACAAAGCTGAATAAAGTCATTCACTGTTTTTTCTACTTCAGCTTTGATATTCTGGAAAATATTCTTACTTTTATATCCTAAATAATAAATAAAAACAGCAGCATGACTTATTATATTTACACACAAGCCTATGATAGATACTTCCGAAAATCTGATTATTATAAAAGGTCAAATCAAGACTCCTGAAATAGAAAGTTGCCAAAATCATAATGGCAACTATAAGGTAGTATTCCGGAATGTTCCCAGTGCGTATACTTACAAAGAAGAAAATGTCCTTTGGCTGACTGATCCGGACAAACCGGACCCCAATAATTATCAAATAATCAGTAAAGGGAGAACTTTATCAAACATCAAAGCCTTATCTATTTTTAAGACCGGATCACACAACTATTGGCACATTCGTTTTCTGAATGGTAAAGAGTATGATTACAGAGAAAAAGACTTAGAAATTATCGAATCATGCTTGGGAGAGAGTCGTTCGAAAAGTATATTCGAATATTTGAAGAAAGTTGCCGATGCGAACGAATTGAAAGCTGATGACGGAACGAAGCTATTGGCAAAACAATATGAAAAGATTCATTTCATCGCAAACAACAGAGCTATTGCTGTATATCTGAATCCTCAAAAATATAAAATGCAGACCCGGACTGCCTCAACCTTGATTTTTCCTTTCGGTTGTAATGCAAGCCAGCAAAAAGCAGTCCAGGCAGCTTTTGAGAATCAAATCAGTGTTGTGCAAGGACCTCCGGGAACTGGAAAGACCCAAACGATTCTGAACATCATTGCCAATATCCTTGTGCGTGGTAAGACTGTTCAGGTAGTATCTAATAATAACTCCGCCATTGTCAATGTACTTGAGAAGTTATCCAAATACGATATGGGATTCATTGTTGCATTGCTTGGCAGCACAGCTAACAAAGAGAAATTCATCGAGACTCAAGAAGAGGAAAAACAATATCCGGAGCACTTTGAGTCATGGCATGATACGGATGTCGACCAACCTCAATTTCTCAATCAGATACATCATCAGACAGAAGAACTAAAAAGCATATTTTACAAACAGGAACGCCTTGCCATGGCAAGACAGGAAATACAAGCTTTAAAAATAGAGTGGCAACATTATCTGCAAGAGTTCGGAACAAAAGAATTTACTCTCCAACAACGGAAAAATTCCAGCTCGGCAGACCTTCTGAATTTATGGAATGAATGTCAACAATTTGCAGAAAAAGAGCAATCATCAAGTCTTCGGGGAATAGCTGCTTTTATTCAACGGTTGAAATGGTTATTCTTTAAATTCAGGAGCAAAGCGATTTGTAAAATCCCCGATAAAGGTTTTTATAAACGGGAGATGAGTTTGATTATCGCCGACTTCCAAATCTTATTCTACCAAACAAAGTATGCAGAGCTGGAAGTCGAAATAGACACATTAGAAAAGGAGCTTGCCAACAAAGATGCAGCAGAAATGGCTAGACAAATGGCCGATACATCAATGAAATATCTAAAGAATCAGTTATTTCATACCTATGGCAATAACCATGACAAGCCCATCTTTACGCTCCCTGATCTAAAAAATAATTGGCGAGAGGTACAGAAAGAATACCCTATTATCTTAAGTACGACCTTTTCATCATTAAGCAGTTTGCAACGAGATGCTGTATATGATTATATCATTATGGACGAAGCGTCGCAGGTTTCCGTTGAAACCGGAGCTTTAGCCTTGTCATGTGCTAAAAATGCAATCATTGTCGGCGACACCATGCAACTTCCCAATGTGGTCACGGAAGAAAATAAGGAAAAGCTAAACTTTATCGCTAATGCCTGCCTGATTAAGCCGGAATATGATTGTGCCAATATGAGTTTTTTGCAATCCATCTGCAAAGTTATTCCGAATGTACCACAGACCTTGTTACGGGAACATTATCGATGCCATCCCCGAATCATCAACTTCTGTAATCAGAAATTTTATGGTGGAGATCTCGTCATCATGACACGTGATAAAGGAGAAGAGGATGTCATTTGTGCCATACGGACAGCCAAAGGTAATCACTCCCGCAGTCACATGAATCAACGGGAAATAGATGTTATCAAAGAGGAAGTACTACCGAATCTATCCTATGAAACAGATGAAATTGGCGTCATAGCTCCATATAACAAACAAGTAGATGCAGTAAAATCCGCACTTGAAGAAGATATTGATGTCGCAACAGTCCATAAGTTTCAGGGAAGAGAAAAGGATGCTATCATTATGACCACTGTCGACGATGTCATCACTTCCTTTTCCGACGATCCCAACCTGCTCAATGTTGCTGTTTCGCGGGCTAAGTCACAATTCTATTTAGTCGTATCGGGAAACGAACAACCCAAAGACTGCAATATCAGCAATTTGATTGCTTATATCGAATATAACAATGGCACTGTTTCCACCAGTAAGATTCATTCTATATTCGATTATCTATATGAGCAATATACAGATGCCCGAATTGCCTATTTGAAGAAACACAAGAAAATATCCGAATACGATTCCGAAAATCTTACATTTGCCTTACTCGAAGATATCCTGAAAGAAAATATCAATATGCGTCATTTGAATATCATTTGCCATTTACCACTCTATATGTTGATTCAGGATTATTCTCTATTGAATGAAGAGGAAAGCAAATATGCTGCAAATATAAACACTCATATCGATTTTCTAATTTATAATCGTGTGAGTAAACAACCGGTATTGGCTATTGAGACGGATGGTTATGCATTCCACAAATCGGGGACGAGTCAGTCAGAACGTGATATTAAAAAGGATCGTATTTTAGAGTTGTACGGAATTCCGTTGGTGAGATTGTCTACTATTGGTAGTAATGAGAAGAAAGTTATTGGAGATAAGTTAAGTGAAGTATTAAACTTGCATTAGAATGTTCATTGCAAATCATATTTTTTTGTTAGAATAGGAGTTTCTGCATATTCTAACAACCAAAAGAATAAATTTTACTCCAACTATAACAATCACATCAATAATAATGCCTACATTTACTTCTCATTTAAAGTACGACAGCACTATGGAAATTATTTTCTACTTTTAATACATTAATTAAAATGCAGATAAGATACAATACACATAACAATAAGAATCATCTGTTTTACCAAAATAGGCAGATAAATAAACCGTATTTCGACCAAATACTAAGAAATGATCAGGAAAGTATTAGGTTAACAATTCTACGCGACACACTTCTCCCGAAGCTGATGTCAGGAGAACTAAAAATTAACGCAACTGAAGTATTATAGATTACGATGAACAAGTCAATAAACATACTTGATAAAGAATATCTGCAATGGGTGAAAGACCTTTGCGGTCGCTATCGTCAAAGCCAAATAAAGGCAGCGGTGAAAGTAAATGTGGAACAGTTGAAATTCAACTGGCTTTTAGGTCGTGACATTGTTGAATTGCACGTAGAAGAACGCTGGGGCGAAAGTGTTATCACTCGATTGAGCAAAGATTTACGTGAAGCTATACCCAATGCGGCTGGTTTGTCAAAGAGCAATATTTACTATTGTAGGAAGTTTTATTTGTTATACAAGGATGCTCTGAAAACTTTCCACCAACTTGGTGGAATATTTGAAGTCCCATGGAGACACCATTGTTTGATAATGGATAAAGTGAAAGACGATATAGACAAAGCTCTGTTCTATGTTCACCAGACGGTGGAGAACGGCTGGAGTCGTAGTATGCTGCTCAATTTCATTAGCACCGACCTTTATGAGCGGCAGGGCAAGGCACTGACTAACTTTACAAAAACATTGCCTGATGCGATGAGCGACCTTGCACAGGAGTTGACCAAAGACCCCTACAATTTTGCTTTCACGGGTATAACTGGGCGTTACAATGAACGATTGCTCAAAAATGCTCTACTGAATAACATTACCCGATTCCTGATTGAACTGGGTACAGGTTTCGCTTATGTGGGCAAAGAATATCGTTTGGAAATAGGCGAAACGGAAAACTTTATCGACTTACTCTTTTATAATCTTTCGCTTTCCTGCTATGTAGTGGTAGAGGTAAAGATCGGTAAATTTGCTTTTGCCGACATCGGTCAATTAGGTGGATATGTGGTAGCTTGCAATCATTTGCTGCGTAAGGAAGGACGGGATAACCCAACCATCGGCTTACTGATTTGCAAAGAGAAAGACCGCATACAAGCTCAGTATGCTTTGGAGTCGAGCAGCCAACCTTTGGGTATTTCCGAATATGATCTGGAGAAGTTCTATCCCGAAAAAGTGGAAGGTACCATGCCTACCATTGAAGAGATAGAAGCTAAATTAAGAGATAACTAACATTGACTGGCAGAAAAAAGAATCTGCCAGAGCCGGAATGCGCAAAATGATAAAGCGGTTGCTGAAGAAATATAAATATCCGCCCGAGGAAGCTGCTAATGCATTGGAAACAGTCATTCGTCAATGCAAACAATGAACGGATAATGATGATTCAGAACCTCTTTATCAGAAAGCCCCGAAGAAATATGAGTTTCCTGAAAGCAGTTCATACACCATAACTGCTGAACCAAACATCAAATACAATAATTTATCAGAAAAAAAACAATGAGTAACAAGTCTATAATCATACCTGTGAACAATAAACCTACAAAAATTGAGAGTGTACAAAATTTTGTTATTGTAGGCGCAAATGGAAGTGGAAAAAGCCATCTAGGTGCTTGGATTGAACAGCAATCAGCAAATGGAGAAGTCCTTAGAATTTCAGCTCAAAGAGCATTGTCAATCCCGGATAGTATCACTATCAAAAGCGAAGAAGCGGCATGGAATAAAATATATTATGGTGAAGAACTTCACCATGATAAAAATTACAAATGGAATTGGGGGAATGGATTAACTACTAAACTAATAGATGATTATGACAGCGTTTTATCTGCTATCTTTGCTCGTTTAAATAAAGAGGATAGAGCTTATGTTATAGACTGTAAGGATAAAGAAAAAAGAGGTGAAACGAAAGCCGATGTTCCACAAATGATTATAGACAAAATTACTTCTATATGGAATGCTATATATCCTCATAGACAAATTATTCTTGAGGATGCAAAGATAAAAGCCAAAACTACTTCATCAGAGGAATATCATGCCAAAGAAATGTCTGATGGAGAAAGAGTAACAATTTATCTATTAGGTCAATGCCTTATTGCGCCGAATGATATGACAATCATAATAGATGAACCTGAAATACATTTGCACAAATCTATTATGTATCGTTTATGGGATAAAATTGAAGAATTCTGTCCAAACAAAACATTCATATATATAACTCATGATTTAGACTTTGCTGCTTCAAGAAAAGAAGCAACTAAAATATGGGTTAAGTCATATTTTGGCAATAACCGATGGGATATTAAAATATTAGATCCCGATGAAAATATTCCTGATAGTTTAATGTTTGAGGTATTAGGCAATAGAAAACCTGTTCTATTTGTCGAAGGAGAAAGAGGAAGTTACGATAATCAATTATACCCTTTCGTTTACAGTAACTATAACATAATTCCATGCCATGATTGCTCTAAAGTCATAGAAATGACAAAATCATTCAATAATGAGCGAATAAAAAACATGCATAATTATAGCATAAAAGGGCTAATAGATCGTGATTATATGACGGAAGCGGAGATTTCATGCTATAAGGAATCGAATATTTACACGCTAGATGTGGCTGAAGTCGAAAATTTATACCTAATCGAGGATATAATAAAACTAGTGGCAGAGAACCAAGCATTAGAACCTAATGAAACATTTAATCAGGTAAAACAGTTTTTATTCAACAAGTTTAAAAGAGAATATGATTTACAACTATGTTCAATTTGTTCTAGAGAAATCCGCCATAAACTTCAATGTTACACAAAACCTAGTGAAAATACAATGGAAGCTTTAGAGGCGCAAGCACAAAAGATTGTGAATTCTATTGATATTCCGCAAATATATAACCAATCTAAACAGAAAATTGATGCCATAGTTACATCGCAAGATTATGATAACCTACTGAAAATCTATAATCGGAAAAGCTTACACCTCCAAATTTCAAGTATTCTAAAGTTATCATCAAATGAATATCCTAAATTGATTCTGAGAATGATGAAAACGGATAAAAAAGAAAGAATTATAGAAGCGCTTAAAAAACATATGCCAATTTTGGACGAGAAAGCGCCATCCATCGAAGTCATCTAAACTTTATCCCCGATTGGTCATTTGTACCGCAGACCTTGTTACGGGAACATTATCGATGCCATCCCCGAATCATCAATTTCTGTAATCAGAAATTTTATGGTGGAGATCTTGTCATCATGACACGTGATAAAGGAGAAGAGGATGTCATTTGTGCCATACGGACAG
>ENA-OPMR01000372-OPMR01000372.1-human-gut-metagenome-genome-assembly--contig:-NODE-372-length-11885-cov-1.859679_pt1 | contig 11885 bp, 7 predicted proteins | sample MGYA00241532_ERZ501761 | MGnify/ENA primary metagenome ERZ501761 (study PRJEB25962, sample SAMEA2042650) | human gut metagenome | biome: human gut; feature: human-associated habitat; material: faeces... | reverse complement strand
ATCAAGACCTGCATCAAAATGCTGATGGATACGGATGCCGGAACAGGGTTCATGCATGAATCTTTCCACAAGAACGACCCGAAGAACTTTACTCGTTCCTGGTTTGCATGGCAAAATACGCTGTTTGGAGAACTAATCCTAAAACTCGTGAATGAAGGCAAGGTAGACTTACTAAATAGTATTCAATAGTCTCCTATTATGTTTTTATTGTATTCCTGCTTATGAGATAACTGTTTCTAACCTTGAAGCTTACGCTTCCAAAGTAGTTTCAAGGTTGAAGAACTTTAGTTTCAGGCCTTTGAAACCATAGTTTCAAGTAAGTGAAACTAGAGTTTCTCACCGATGAAACTAAAGTTTCCCACTGACGAAACAGAAGTTTCAAGCAATAGAACTTTTAGTTTCAAGTACTGAAACTCTCTCTTCTGTAATAGTCTGATAATCCTTGAATACCGCTCCGGATAGAGAAATAAGTACCCACATAGCAGAGAAACAATAAAATCCTTGCTTTCAACAAAGTGACAGCAAAGTTGTCGTCACCTTGCCGTCACATCATGCTGTCACACTGCAGTATATTTATAATCAATCATTTATGCCCAATCAGGTGACAGATGACAGCATTTTATTTATTTTCCAATTTATATGTAGGGAGTATATGACTCCTAAAAAATAAATGACCCATATAATATGAACAATATGAAATCAACTTTTTTATTCCTACTTACTACAACCATGATGACCTGTACTGCCTACGGACAGTCTTCCAATCATAAAGAGAACAAATTACCCGATTGGGCTTTCGGTGGTTTTGAACGTCCAAAGAATGTCAATCCGGTAATATCTCCTATAGAAAACACCAAGTTTTACTGTCCATTGACCAAAGATTCTATTGCGTGGGAATCGAACGATACATTCAATCCGGCTGCTACACTCTACAATGGTGAGATTGTCGTGTTATACCGTGCAGAGGATAAATCAGGTGTCGGTATCGGACACCGGACTTCCCGCCTCGGTTATGCCACTTCTACCGACGGCACACATTTCCAACGGGAAAAGACTCCTGTATTCTATCCGGATAATGATTCACAAAAAGAGTTGGAATGGCCCGGCGGCTGCGAAGACCCACGAATTGCCGTAACCGATGACGGATTATATGTAATGATGTACACCCAATGGAATCGCCATGTACCTCGCCTGGCAGTAGCGACCTCCCGCAACCTAAAAGACTGGACAAAACACGGTCCTGCTTTTGCCAAAGCATTTGATGGAAAGTTCTTCAACCTGGGTTGTAAGTCCGGCTCTATCCTGACCGAAGTTGTTAAAGGGAAACAGGTTATCAAGAAAGTCAACGGGAAATACTTTATGTACTGGGGAGAGGAGCATGTATTCGCAGCTACTTCCGATGACTTAATCCACTGGACACCGATTGTCAACATTGACGGCTCCCTAAAAAAGCTGTTTTCTCCCCGTGACGGCTACTTCGACAGCCATCTCACCGAATGTGGGCCTCCAGCTATCTACACTCCGAAAGGAATTGTCCTTCTTTATAATGGTAAGAACCATTCAGGAAGAGGTGACAAACGCTATACCGCCAATGTCTATGCTGCCGGACAAGCACTCTTCGACGCCAATGATCCTACCCGCTTTATCACCCGTCTCGATGAACCGTTCTTCCGTCCGATGGATAGCTTTGAAAAGAGTGGGCAATATGTGGATGGAACCGTATTTATAGAAGGAATGGTCTACTTCAAAAACAAATGGTATTTGTATTATGGTTGTGCTGACTCCAAAGTAGGAGTAGCCGTTTATGATCCGAAACGACCGGCAAAAGCTGATCCGCTTCCATAGTTATAAAAATAGTCTTGATTACATTCTTTTTTAAAGGAAAGATGTAATCAGGACTAACTTATTTCTTAAAACTATATTCCCCAAAACGGCTGAAAACAGTAAGTTCTTGTTAAGGATTTGCTTTTCAGCCGTTTCTAGTATAAAATAAAGCTTTCCGAAGCAGAATTAAATGCTACAATCGGAAAGCCTTATAATACCTATTGAAAACTGAATTGAATATTGAGAACCAGCTTTATTCTTTCATTGTCGGAGGCTTCTTCCTCCTTTCAACAATTAGCTGTCTTTTATAAGTAAGCCATCTTTATCCATTTATCTTATTCAAAACAACCGGTCTGTTTGCCGGAGCCTTACCAAAATTCTTATTAGGCTTTTTCCCCATTACAAACTTCAATGTGCTGCCATTTATTATATCCTGATAAGTGATATAACTCTTATCATAAGGCTTGCCATTCAAATACACTTTCTGGATATAGATATTTTCTTTGCTGTTATTGGGTGCTTCTACAGTAAAAGTGTTACCACCACGTACCTTCACTTCTACTTTCTTAAAACAAGGGCTACCGAAAACAAATACACCATCCGACGGGTTCACCTGATAGAGTCCCATAGATGAAAGAAGATACCAGGCAGACATTTGGCCACAATCCTCATTACCGATGATACCGTCCGGCTGGTCTGTGTAAAAATCGCTCATGATAAAACGAACCTTTTCCGCCGTTTTCCATTGTTCACCGGCATACGCGTAAAGATAAGCAACATGATGGCTCGGTTCATTTCCATGTGCATATTGTCCGATCAATCCGGTTATGTCGCTCGATGCTCCTTCCCCCATACTGTCGGTATTGGTAAAGAAACCATCAAGCTTCGTTGTAAAAGGTTTGTCACCTCCAAACAAGGCAATCAGCCCATAGGGGTCTTGTGGAGCAAAGAAAGTATATTGCCATCCGTTTCCTTCACAGAAATCTCCAACAGTATGGATGGAACGTGCCGGATCGTAAGGAGTACGCCAAGAGCCGTCTTCCAGTTTCGGACGAATGAAATGGATAGAAGAATCAAAATAGTTCTTGTAATAATGAGCACGTTTTGAGAATGTTTCAGCATCTTCTGTCTTTCCCATCTTACGTGCCATAGCGGCAATTCCCCAGTCGTCCACTGCATACTCCATGGCTATGGAAGTAGCTTCATGAACTTTGTCGGCAGGGATATAGCCTTTTTTGACTACATAAGGTACTCCTTTCTGCTTTTCATAAGTAGCTGTAGCTATCATTGCTTGCAATGCTTCTTCCGCATCGAACCCGGTAAATCCTTTCAGATATGCATCGGCAATCACCGGCACGGAGCTATACCCCGGCATCTGATCGGTCTCTCCACTCATCAAAGGCCAGATAGGGAGTTTGTCCTGCTGACGATAGATGGAAATCATCGAATTGACTACATGGTCAACCATTTCAGGTTGAGTAATAGTCATCAAAGGATTTAATGCACGGTAGGTATCCCATAAAGAAAGAGTCGTATAGTTGACTTTCTTCGGGTCTGTGTAAATCATGTCATTCATCCCTCTATACTCTCCATTCACATCGCAAAAAAGCGTAGGGGCAATCATAGTATGATAATGGGCGGTATAGAATACACGTTTGGAAGCCTCATCATCAGTCTCTACTGTCATCTTCTCCAGTTGCTTATTCCATCGGTCGGCACTCATATCCACCACCTTATCAAAATCCCAGTGAGTAAGTTCGGATTGCAGGTTCATCGCTGCGTTGTCACAGCTGACAGAAGAAAGGGCGACTTTTATCTTCACTTCCTTCACGTTACCAAAAGTGAGGACACTCTTCACCGATGCCACTTTCAGTTGGTCCCAAGGTTGCGGGGTATTATCATCATAGGCAGTAAACTGCTCTATCTTCTTATCACTTTTCAACACAAAATAAACTTTGCGGGAAGGACTCCAGCCTCTCACATAACGATAACCCTCTACTGTATAATCATCTACCTTACGGATATAGCTGTCGTAAGCATTCGATCCGTTTCCTTCACGTAAGTCGATTAATATGGAAGCCGGTTTTCCTTCAGGATAAGTATAACGATGGAAGCCTACACGATCTGTAGCTGTCAGCTCGGCTTTGATATTGTAACGGTCGAGAAGCAAAGAGTAATATTCGGGACGGGCGATTTCATTCGCATGAGAATATCTGGAAGCATACCCATCACGTATATCATCCTGATTGCCTCTGGAAGTACGGATCTCATTCAATGGCATGATGAGAATATCACATAAGTCAGTACAGCCCGTACCGCTCAAATGGGTATGTGAAAAGCCAATTAAAATACTATCGGAATAATGATAACCCGAGCACCAGTCCCAACCTTTATGGATATTAGTAGGACCCAGCTGTACCATTCCATACGGAACACTCGTCCCAACAAAGACGTGTCCATGATAACCGGATCCGATATACGGATCGACGTACTGCAATAATCCTTCACTTTTTGAATAGTTCTGTTGCGCTACTCCATTTCCCGCTGCAAGCAAGACACAAGAAGTAAGTGCAAGTAGTTTAAATGCCTTCATTCGTATTTTTCTTTGGTATGATTGAAAATTATAGTTAGCGAATGATGCAAATATACTACCTATTTAGGAATTAACTAACTGTCGCTAGAGTTTACAAGAAAAATGGCAGGCAGGTTTACTCTTTTGGCAAGTTCCAACCACAGATTTACACGGTTTTCCACAGAAAAACTGCGTACCGTCTACTAAATAACATAATAAATGAATCTGTGGAAATCCGTGTTAATCTATGGCGAATCCTTTCCATAAATTCCCTTCGGGAAGAGGAGCTTCAAGCTCTATCAGTTCTTTTGAGACAGGATGTATGAACCGTACTCTCCGGGCATGCAGACAAATGCTCCCATCCGGATTGGAGCGTGGAGAGCCATATTTCAAATCTCCCTTGATAGGGCATCCCATTTTTGCCAGCTGACAACGAATCTGATGATGACGTCCGGTTTTTAAATCGACTTCGAGCAAATAGTAATTCTCCGAATGACCGATCAACCGGTAATGCAAGATCGCTTTCTTGCTGTTCGGCACTTCTTTGTCGTATGCATAACTTTTGTTCTGCTTTTCATTACGTACAAGAAAATGTACCAGTTCACCTTCCGGTTCTTGCGGAGCATTTTTCACAACCGCCCAATAAGTCTTTTTCACCTCACTGGTGCGAAACATTTCGTTGAGCCTTGTTAATGCCTTACTCGTTTTGGCAAAAATAACAAGACCGCTTACGGGGCGGTCCAGCCGGTGTGTCACACCGAGGAAAACATTTCCGGGTTTCTGATACTTCTCTTTCAGATACTGTTTCACAGTCTCCGAAAGCGGCGTATCCCCCGTCTTGTCTGCCTGGACAATCTCGGAAGCGGTCTTGTTGACTACAATGATATGGTTGTCTTCGTATACAACAGTCATTCTGTTCGATTACATATTCATACCACCATCTACCTGAATCACCTGACCTGATACATAAGAAGACATATCAGAAGCCAGGAAGGTAGCGATGTTTGCCACATCTTCAGGAGTACCACCACGACGCAAAGGAATTTTCTTTGCCCATTCAGCTCTTACTTCGTCAGAAAGAGCAGCTGTCATGTCTGTCAGGATGAATCCCGGAGCGATAGCGTTGGCACGGATGCCGCGAGAGCCCAACTCTTGTGCGATAGACTTAGCCAATGCAATCATACCTGCTTTGGAAGCAGCATAGTTAGCCTGTCCTGCATTTCCGTGAACACCTACAACAGAGGCCATATTGATAATGCTACCAGCTTTTTGACGCATCATGATAGGTGTACAAGCATGGATGAAGTTAAATGCTGACTTCAGGTTCACGTTGATTACCATATCCCATTGCTGTTCGCTCATGCGCATCATCAAACCGTCACGAGTGATACCGGCATTGTTTACCAATATATCGATCCGTCCGAAGTCCTTGTGGATTTCTTCAACGACCTTTGCAGTATCTTCAAAGTTAGCAGCGTTAGAAGCATAACCTTTGGCTTTCACGCCCATTGCTTCAAGTTCCTTTGCTGTATTTTCTGCATTTTCGTCAATGACAAGGTCAGTAAATGCGATGTTTGCGCCTTCGGCAGCAAACTTAAGAGCGATAGCCTTACCAATACCGCGAGCAGCACCGGTCACAATGGCTGTTTTTCCGTCTAATAATCCCATACTAAAAGTTATTTAATTAAATTTCTGTTCTATGCAGTGCGCCAAACACAATGTTGGACACATATCTATTTCTCGTATCTTCATCCAGATGTGCACCTATATGGCCACGAATGTAAGGAACTTCAATTCCTTTCACACAATAATGTATCAAGTCGGCAGTCATCTCCACATCGTCAATATGGAAAACTCCTTTTGCCTGTCCTTCTAGAAGAACAGCTTTAAAGAGCTGGACTTCCTTTGCATCAAACTTCTTGCGAACTTTTTCCACCCGCCATATATCACGGAAGAAATAAGCACGCAATGTTCCGTTTCGATAGACCACTTCTTTTACCGCGTCCAACCGGGTATATATCATCTCCAACAATTTCTCGTCCGGTGAGATATTTTTCTCGGCCACCCGCTTCATCATATCCGACAGAATATCCAATTCCGATTCCACAACAGCCAAATAAATTTCATCCTTACTTTTAAAATAAGTATAGAGCGTTCGTCTACCTTTTTTAGAAGCAAGAGCGATATCATTCATAGTTGTGTTTTCTACTCCCATCTTCGCAAAAAGCTGACGGGCTACATCTACTAATTTGGCTTTTGTCTTGGATACGGTCATAGGTTACAAATTGCACATTGCTGAATATTTTGAGCAAAAGTAATTCTTTTCTTGGAAATGCACAAATTGTTTGCAGGCATATTTGTAACAGGTTGGAAATAAGTTGCAATTACAGAGAATAACCTTTCAAGAACACAAATTAAGAACAGAATTTAAGAACCAGTTTTAAGAACAAAGTTATGGGAAGGCAAATTTTCATTAACCAAATGCAATGCAATTTCAATTTAAGACAACCCAAAGCAAATAAACCAACCAATATATATTTGGTTGTATATCTCAATAACAAACAAGTAAAGCTCTCAACGGGAGTTAAAGTATATCCAGAACACTGGAATATAAGAAAACAACAAGCGTATGTCAACGCACGTTTGTCAAAATTAGACAACAATAATAATACTATAGCCAATGATAGATTATCAGAACTAAAAGATATGTTCTTAGAATTTAAGCATTATCTTTGTGAACACCCTACTGATATTGATAACAGTATAACCATATTAAGAACACGCATATATAAAAATACAATGACTACAGAGATTAAGAAGAAGTCAGCAACGACTGTAATGAAAGAAATTATAGATGCTAAACAGGCAGCATCTAGTACTAAAGGACAACAAAAATTAAATGTTGGCAAATTTGAGAGGTATCTAAAAGAAAATAATATCTCTGACACTTGGGAATCCATGAATTTAAACACCTTTGAGAGCTATCAAAAATATTTAGTTGATAATGGAAGAGGTAGTGTAACAATAAGAAATATCATTCAGAATACTCTATTTCCGTTATTGAAGAAAGTTAGTAAAAGAGTGGATATTCCCTTCACGTGGTATGATAGCAACTTGAACAGCTTTGAATTTGTAAAAGATGAATCTAATAAAGAGCTAGCCAGTAATAAAAAAGTCACATTAACAGAAGAACAACTAAAACAATTATATGATTACCCAATAACAGGAACAGAATTACAAGTAAGAAAACGTACTGAAATAAGAGATTTATTCGTACTGCAATGTTTAGTTGGTCAGCGTGTTGGAGATATGCAGAAATTCTTCAATGGCGATAACGAAAAAGATGAAGAGGAAGATACAATATCTATAATACAGCAAAAGACAAAAGCAAGAGCTATAATACCATTAACCCCATTGGCAAAAGAAATCATATCTAAATATCAAAACACAGAACTGAAATATTATAAACCAAGCAACTCCAATCTAAATGCAGAGTTAAGAATAATTGCAGAAGAAGCAGGTTTAAATACTCCAGTCACTTTTGAGGATAAGGATGGCAAACAAGTAAAACCTTTATTTGAATTAGTCCATACCCATACGGCTAGACATACATTCATTACTATAATGTGTAGAAGGGATATTCCTAAAGAAACCATAATAATAGCAACAGGACATGAAGATACAAAGATGATTGATAAAGTATATTCCCATTTAAGCAATAAGGATAAAGCCCAAAAGGTATCTACCGCTTTTAAGAAAAAATTAGATGGTGATATTTTTAGTATGGGCAAGGTGGAGACAAATTCTCTCAATGAAGTAAAGCCTACGAACGATGCAACTAATAATATAACCTTCGATACTCTGTTGGACACTCAATTTTTTGCATCTAAAATCAATAAAGCCAGTGACATGTTTGAACGTATGGGATATGTGAAGAACGGCAAACTATATGATTACAATAGCGAGATAAGTGGTATTGTGAAAGAAATAGAGGCTTATATGCAATCTCCCGCCTCCGGCCTTGAAGTAGCCCATAAATATGTGGAACGGCTGTCTGTTGGTAATCTGTCCAATTTGAGGGACGAGCTTAAGCTGTTAATTGTCAAATGTATAAAGATAGAGGTAAATGTGGAAACTGTCATGCAGATTGTTGATAAGGCTTTCAAAATGGGGATTCTGGATAATGACAGCCTTAATGACATGAAAGAAATTGTAGCGGGAATATTGAAGGCTAAAGACAAGTAAAGTGATTCTACTACCCAAACCGCCATATTCTCCCCAAACAGATACGGCTGTAAGGAGGTATGATAAAATCTCATTAACTGACGTTAACTGATAGTTTGGATTAATGTAGCTAATCCGGACGAAATCAAGCATTTACGAGAAATAATAACCGTAGAATTTGGATGTTATCAGTAAAATGGTTTATCTTTGCAGCAGTTAAATGATTAACTCATGTTGTTGATGAGTAAGCATTGAACAACTCGTTCTTTGACATCATGTACAATCCGACCCCAGCACCTCGGTGCTTTAAGCTATCGCTTTTTGCTTGGAAGTGATAAGCTGTGGCAATTAGTTCATAATTGTTAATATTATTAATTAGGCAATTCTCGGATTGCCGGGTATATATGAAGGTGTAAGTATGCCCGCTCTTATATACCGCCCGCTTAATAATTTTAACAAAATTGAAGTTTATGAAGCTTTTAAATTTAGGGAGCGCAGAAGCTCCCAAGTGGTACTTTGTTACCACAGTGAATTTTAATGGCGAAGAACAGGAAATCATTCTTGCCTTCACCGATTATTCTATCAAACGTAAAAACTTTGAGAAGAATAAAACCTATGAATCTATAGATAAGAGTAAGCTCTTGCCGACTCTGGTTTGCTTATGTGACGCAAAACCATTCTACACAGAGAATGTTCCTCTATACGATTACGTTGGTAGTAAAATAGAGAATCTTCCCGATAATGCTCCGGCTGTAATGGTCTATCTGGATAAAGCCGACAATGTTAACTTGCTCGGTTTGACGGATGAGCCACTGCAAGCTGAATTAGTGGAATGTGATAGTGTTGCCGACGCTTACCGCAGAGTAGCAACAACTGCATATTTCTCTCAATGTCCTTCAAAGGATGAGTGGATAGGATATGCCGGAATTGTAACGGGAGATGAATTATTACTGAATATCCGCAGCTTCGGTGAGAAGTACTCTATTTCCGGTACTGCCGTACAGGGATATTTTGGTATAAGCACTACTGTTTCTTTATTACAAAGCAAAGCCCTTGCTATGAGTTCTTCTCTTTTTAAAGAAGAATATAGAACTTATGCGCAGGCGGAGCAATTGATGAAGGCAACAGTACAAGCCTTTGGCGTGAAAGCTGCAAAACAAACCAGATATATTAAGGCCATTAATTATTGCATCTCGCAATATGACTTTGATACAGTCTGTAATGTGTTAAACAGCATTGAAGCAACAGAGAAGTTGCGGATTGAAGCAGCTAAGTGCGAAGATAAAATTAGCTGTATTCAGCACTTAATCATCGAGCGAGTTATTGAGATGCGTAACGCTCAACAGCAATAAGAATAACCGGATTGTACATGATACATAAAAATAAGAGGCTGTCTCAAATTGATTTTGAGTTCAGCCTCTTTCTGTTTGTTTACAATATTCCTCGAATCTCAAAGCCATTCTTCCGGCCGTTGGCGGTCGGTATCTTGACGGGATGAATCTCAAAGAATTCATTGAGGTCGGTCGCCTTCAGTGACTTGTCAATGCCTAGCCTGTCATATACATCATGTAAGGTTTGCTGAATATCAGTAGTTAATATTCTGTCTCCGATATGAATAATGCCGTGTAATTCATGACGAATCTTATTTTTGGTTTTCATGATATGGATTTCATTGAGCAGTTTCTTCTCTTTATAATTCAAAGCTTTAATCCTGTCAGCCCCCAAAGCCTCATAATAATACCTAAGTTCTGGATATTTGCTTTCCAGTGTTGACATTGCGAGATTGACAATCAGCCCTTGCTTGGCACGATATTCACAGTATGCCTGCATCCTGTCTACAAATGGCTCCTTTTTGATTAGATGTTTCAACTGTTCTTGGTAAACGGCATAAGTTTGATTCTCACTGACATCGAAACTACTATCTTGGAGCAGTTTCTTTACAATTACCCCATTCTGATAATTGAACTTCTGGACATCAAAGCAGTATTGCTCGTTTACATAGGCTAAACGGTTGAAAACAAATTCTCCTTTCAGTTCATCGTACATTGTATATGAATCCTGATATTTTACATTGTCGGGGATTCTCCTAAAATCCTTGATACGTTTGGCTCTCAATGCTTCACCGGCATTGTTGTTGTCTCTAATCTCGTCAAGTGTCACATTGACCTTCCGGCACAGATGCTCATTGAATGCCTCTTGCTCTACCTCCTCTGCATTGACATTGTAAACGAAGGTGAGGAACTGCCTGAAGGGGTTGCATGCCAGACGCTGCCTGCCTGCAATCTGTACCAGTTCCGTTGCTATATCAACCGCAGTGTTCGGGCGATTGCAATCACTAATGACAAAAGTTGCGGCATTGGTAGAGTAGAAATCACAGCCCGCATAAGCGGTGGAAGTACAGAAGGTGAATTTCTTGTGCGTCTCCCCCTTCAAGGGAATTCTTCCCCGTTTGAATCCTTCCCCAATCCTTGCAATCTGTCTGTCGTTATCGTCAGAATTACCTACAATGATATTTACTTCTTCCGGATTGAGTTCTGTTTGTTTAATAATGTTCACAATATTATTTACACTATTGAGAAATATAACACATTCTTTGGAGTAAATCCTTTCCCCATTAACATACACAGAAGGATAATTGCCATTCTGATAGTAGCGAACTATTTCCAATGCTGCATTGATAGGATTCTTTGTGCGTTCTCTATATACTCTGACAATATCCTTTTCTTCCCAGTCAAGCTGATAGTAATTCATATCCTTGAAGTGGTCAATCTGTTCCAGATATTTGTCAAGAATTGGAGTTGCCGATAAGAATGTAACATACGGGAATGACCTTGAATTATCCAAAAAGTGCAATTCTATTTCAGACTTGAAACTACTATCTGCCAACAGGCATTGGAATTCATCCACTACTACACGCCAATCTGATTTATATTTAATACAGCCAATCAATTTATACACGGAATCGTAGGAGACCAGAATCTTGGGAAGCTCCGCAGTCTGCAAATATGCCTCAATCTCTTTGGTGTCCACCCCGCCAATTACAAGCAAGGTATCAGGGTATTGTTCATGTTTGTTTTTCAACAGCTCATTGCGAGGGCTGCATATAATAGTTTTATGTTCATCTGTCAGTGCGACTGTAGTTGCTCCACAGCCGGGTATCTCTTTATTCAAAATACCATTAGGAAGTTCAAACGGTTTCCCGAATTCTTCTATGAACTTCTCCCGTTCGGTTAAATACTTGATATTTGCCGGAATTTTAATCACT
>ENA-OPMR01000345-OPMR01000345.1-human-gut-metagenome-genome-assembly--contig:-NODE-345-length-12885-cov-3.001637_pt1 | contig 12885 bp, 8 predicted proteins | sample MGYA00241532_ERZ501761 | MGnify/ENA primary metagenome ERZ501761 (study PRJEB25962, sample SAMEA2042650) | human gut metagenome | biome: human gut; feature: human-associated habitat; material: faeces... | reverse complement strand
AGTGCGGGTCACTAAGGTATACATCGAATTGCATGCAAGCATGCATCGATGATACATTTTGACCCTTTAATCATATAGATTGTAGTATCAAACATTATTTTTAGCAAGGGTTAAAATGAAAAATATGAATAAATACGAGAATTGCTTATTGTGTCCCAGAAAATGTGGCATAAACAGAAGAACCGGACAAACAGGCGTATGTGGCGTTTCATCTGAAATAAAGGTGGCGCGAGCAGCGCTTCATTATTGGGAGGAGCCGTGCATATCAGGAAAAAGAGGAAGTGGGGCAGTTTTTTTCTCAGGCTGCAGCCTGCACTGCGTGTTCTGCCAGAACAGGGAAATCTCTGACGGAAAAGAGGGAAAGGTAATCAGTAAAGAGCGGCTGAGTGATATCTTTATGGAACTTGCTGACAAAGGCGCAAATAATATCAATCTGGTCACACCGGGGCAGTATATCCCTGATATAGTGTGGGCGGTAAACGATGCAAAAAGCCGCGGCATGAAGCTTCCTATTATATACAATACGAGCGGATATGAAAATGTGACAGAGCTAAAGCTGCTTGAGGGTATAGTGGATGTGTACCTTCCGGATTTTAAATATATGGACAGTACGCTTTCGGCAAGGTATTCAAGGGCAAAAGATTATCCGTCTGTCGCAAAGCAGGCGCTTTCAGAGATGGTCAGGCAGCAACCGGATGTCGTGATTGACGATTCGACAGGACTCATACAAAAGGGAGTTATTGTGCGACAGCTTCTACTGCCGGGACATGTGAATGATGCAAAGGATGTACTTAAGTACCTGTATGATACATATCATGATCACGTATATATAAGCATGATGAGCCAGTTTACGCCGATTGCACTAAAGGATTATCCTGAGATAAACCGCACAGTGACAAGGAGAGAGTATGAAAGGCTTGTTGACTATGCCCTCGAAATAGGAATCACGAATGCATTTATACAGGAGGGTGACGTGGCAAAGGACAGCTTCATTCCGGCATTTGACTGTGAGGGAGTATAATATTTACCGTTTTTCTTAATAAAATAGTAAGAATTGGCAGGCAAAAATGACTGGATTTTGTGACGCCGGTGTAGTACTATGGTTATGTGATATTTTTTAGCTGTGAAGGTACTGAACAGTTACGATATTTTGTTATTACTCACATCCCGGTGTGACAGACGATAATGTTTTTAATCACACAGGATACATCATTCAATAGAGGATACAGTGATGAAAAATATAGAAGAACAGCAGATAATAATTGAATGTCCGAATACTATCTTTCATCTATACATTGACAGTGAGGATGAGCTTTCAAAGGTTAAGGTGTTTATGAACAATATGAAGCATGTTGATTCGATAAGTCTGCATGATATATACAACTGGTGCAACAGACAGCATGTGCAGTACACGACGACATTTAATTATGACAGTAAAATGACCTTGACAGAAATGATAAAATCCTACATATTTTACTTCAGACAGAAGCTAAGATATGTAAATAATAGTGATAGGATGATAGAAACATGAGATACCCTGAATTTCTAAAGGATAGAGGAACAATAGGCTTTGTGGCGCCTTCGATGGGCTGTACAACAGAGCCGTACAGGAGTGCCTTTGACAATGCCATTAAAAGGTTTCACAGCATGGGTTATAAGACGATAGAGGGACCTAACTGCAGGTGCGACAGTGGCATAGGTATCAGCAATACACCAAAGAAGTGCGCAGAAGAGCTGAACGAGAGCTATGCTTCTGCTGACAGTGATGTGCTTATATCCTGTGGTGGTGGCGAGCTGATGTGCGAGGTAGTGCCTTATATTGATTTTGAGCGCGTGAAGCAGTCAAAGCCGAAATGGTACATGGGCTATTCCGACAACACGAATTTCACATTTTTGGAGGCTACTATTGCAGATACAGCAGGTATTTACGGGCCGTGTGCGGGCAGCTTTGGCATGGAGGTGTGGCATGAGTCACTTACCGATGCATTTAATCTGCTTTGTGGCAGGAAGCTTTCATTTACCAATTACCCTATGTGGGAGAAGGAATCGATAAAGGATGAGAATGCTCCGTTTGTGGGCTACAACCTGACTGAAAAGTCGTGTATCAGCTCTATTCCTGCGGTGGCAAAGGAAAGCATGCTTACCATGAGAGGCAGGCTGCTGGGTGGCTGCATGGATTGTCTTATCAATCTGCTTGGTACATCGTTTGACCATGTAAGGGAATTTAATGAGCGCTACAGTGATGATGGTATCATATGGTTCCTTGAGGCTTGTGACCTTAATGTGATGGGCATGAGAAGGGCTATGTGGCAGATGAAAAATGCAGGATGGTTTTCAAATGTAAAGGGCTTTCTTATCGGACGCCCGGCGCACTTCGGAGAGGAAATGTTTGGCATAGACCACAGACAGGCTCTTTCATCACTGCTTAGAGAGTTTAATGTGCCAATCATCATGGATCTGGATATAGGTCATATGTCGCCGATGATGCCTGTGATATGCGGAAGTATGGCAGATGTCAGCTTCGACGGAAGCAGCTTTACAATTTCGTATGATATAGAGCAGTAGATTGGAGGAAAAATGATTAGATTAATAAAGAAAAAAGCAAAGAGTATTGTATGTAGCGTGCTTGCTGCGGTGACACTGTTTACGATGAATCCGGCTGTATTTGCAACAGAGACAGCTACGCAGACTGATACAGTTTCAAGCGTTGATGTATCAGGCAGTGGCAGCAGTGACGCAGCTGATAAGAGTAACACAGACAGTACTGCAGACAGCACAACGCCAGCCGGTAGTGAGGCAAACGACAAGGTGACCATCAGCAAAAATGATAAGCCATACTTAAGTCTTGGAGCAGACCTCACACCGGATCAGAGAGCGACAGTGCTTGGATTTATGGGAATCGAGCTCACTGATCTGGACAATTACGATGTGGTCTATGTAAATAATGATGAGGAGCACAAGTACCTCGATTCATACATCAGCAAGAGCGAGATTGGCACAAGGTCACTTTCCTCAGTACTCATTACAGAGGATAAAAAGGGTGCGGGTCTTAGTGTTTCCACACACAATATCAATTACTGTACGGTAGGAATGTACAAGAATGCGCTTGCCACAGCAGGCATAGCTGATGCTAAAATCATAGTCGCAGGACCTTTCCCTATTTCCGGAACGGCAGCACTTGTAGGCACACTAAAGGCATACGAGGAGATGACAGGCAAGAAGCTTGACGACAAGGTGACAGACGCAGCGATGGATGAGCTTGTCACAACAGGAGAGCTCAACAAGAGCATTGACGGCGATTCGCAGGATATCGAGGCAATGATTGCAGACCTAAAGAAGCAGCTTGCCGATGGAAGGCTCAAGGATGAGAGCCAGATAAAGGATGCGATAAAGGAGGCTGCAAAGGATTACGACCTGAAGCTTTCTGATGATGATATTGCAAAGCTGACATCGCTTCTTATGAAGCTTAAGGATGCCAATATCGACTGGGATTCAGTAATTAACCAGGCACAGGACTGGGCATCAAAGCTTGGCGATAAGATAAATGACCCGGGCTTCTGGGAAAAGCTTGGTAACTTTTTCATGGATTTATGGGATAAGATAAAATCCCTGTTCAGCTAGAAAAGCTACAGGAGACAGTAAGAAAAAGCAGAATATGAATCAGACAACTCCCTGAAACGTAAGCATTAGCTGCACGTTGAAGGGAGTTTTTTTATCATTAATAAAAAAATAATAAATTTCTGCCGAATACATTGATACAAAGGTCATATTCTATTATAATTAAATGGATAATGGATTAATGTAAACAATGCACATAAGAAAGAGGGGATTTGATGATAAAGATAAATAAATTTCTGGCAGCCTCTGTCGTAACATTGTCATTAGCTGCATGTGACCTGGCACCATACAGCAGCATAGCAGTCTATGCGGATCAGGCGGCTAAGGTTGTGTGTGATGAGAGATACTGGGTAGCGGCGAGAAGCGGACCGGGCACAGAGTATGAGCTGGAGCACAAGCTTTCAAACGGCAAGGATATTACTATTCTTGAGCAGACCACAGGTGCAGACGGCAAGGTGTGGTACAAGGCAAAGTACAATCTGGCAGCAAATAACGAGGAGTGTGTCAGCTATATAAGGTCTGATTTTGTATCAGCAGGTACCGGCACAGCTGCATCAGACAATGCGCAGACAGGGGATGCTTCGGCAGACACCGGCAATGCGGATGCCATACAGCAGAATAATGAGGAGCAGCTTGCCCTTGCAACCGCATCGGGAGCATATGCTACAGGTACGATTACAGGTGGCAATGTGTATGTCCGCAATGCAGCAGGCACATCCGGCACTACCAAGGTTGTCTCACTCAACTGGAACCATCAGGTTGACATAATTGGAGAGACCAGGGTAAACGGTGTGGTCTGGTATAATGTCAAGGGTACTTTAAACGGCAAGGCATTTACGGGCTGGACTATCAGTACATACATAAAGGTGACATACAATAATAGCGGAGACAATACTGATTTTGTCACGGCTATGAAGAATGCAGGCTTTACTGACAGCTATATTCCAAACCTTACAGCACTTCACAATAAGTATCCAAGCTGGACATTTGAGGCTGTAAATACAGGTTTGAATTGGGATACGGTGATTGAAAATGAAAGTGTAAACGGACTTAATCTGGTATCCAAATCAGCAGACAATGCCAAGAAATCCACAGCTGCCGGAGCATATAACTGGTCAACAAATACGTGGGTTGAGTACGAACCGGGATGGGTGTCAGCAAGCAGTGCCTATATTGCTTATCTCATGGATCCAAGGAATTTTCTTGATGAGACCAATATTTTTCAGTTTCAGAGTCTGGCATACAGTCCGAATGAGGCACTTGAAGGTGTCAAGTCCATAGTAAAAGGCACATTTATGGAGGGAACAAAGACCTATTCCAACAATGGCGAGAAAATCAATTATGCAAGCACATTCATGGATGTGGCAAAGAGCAGTGGAGTAAGTGCATACCATATAGCATCGCGTTTAAAGCAGGAGCAGGGACAAAAGGGAACGAGTCCTCTTATTTCGGGTACATATTCCGGATACGAAGGATATTATAATTATTTTAATTTTAGTGCAACCGGAAACACGAAGGATAAGATTTATAAAAATGGTCTGTCTTTTGCCAAGAAGCAGGGCTGGAATACAAGAGTAAAGTCCATAAGCGGCGGAGCTGTAAAGGTGGGCAGCAATTATATAAATAAGGGTCAAAATACACTGTATTTTGAGAAGTTTAATGTAGTAAATACAAGCTCGCTGTATTTACATCAGTACATGGGCAATGCCACAGCGGCTCTTACTGAGGGACAGAGTCTGGCTAAAGGATATTCAGACAAGAATCAGGCTTTTGTATTTAAAATACCTGTATACAACAATATGCCATCGTCAGCAGTGGGCTTCGATAAAGCTGGCGATACCAATAACTATCTGCAGTCGCTTGCGATAAGCGGTGTAACACTCACACCGGCCTTCAATGGAGCGACAACAAGCTATTCAGCAGTTGTTTCAAATGCTATAAGCTCAGTGACTGTTTCGGCAGATGCAGTTTCAGGAAACAGTGGTGTTTCAGGCACAGGAAGCTATTCGCTTGCTGTCGGAAATAATACAATTAAGGTAAAATGCAAGTCGCAAAGCGGTGATACAAGAACATACACTATCAATATAAACAGGCAGGCGGCATCTGCAAATAATGCAGGTGGCAATAATAATCAGAACAATAATAACCAAAATAATACAGATGTAAACATAACATCAGGTAAATACAGTATAGGTACTTATATTACAGGCATTGAGCCTGGAACCGGTGCAGCTGATTTTGTGAAGAATATAGCAGTATCAGCATCAGGTACTGTAAAGCTTCTGACAAGCTCAGGCTCAGAAAACAGCGGAAAGATTGCAACAGGCAATAAAGTGGCTGTTTATGATGCTTCGGGTAACCTGAAAAAGACATATGATATTGTTGTATATGGAGATATCAATGGTGACGGTGCTGTAAATGCCCTTGATATGATTAAGCTCAACAGACATATTTTAGGAAAGGGAACACTCACAGGTGCTTATCTGGAGGCAGCTGATGCCAACAGAAAGGGCGATGGTGGAAATGCCCTTGATATGATAATCATGAACAGACACATACTGGGCAAATCAAAGATATCGCAGAATTAGAAATGTGAGGAAAAATATGAAGAAATTATTTGGATGTATATTATCACTTGTTGTGGCGGTGATGCTTGTTTTCACACCTGCCGAGCATGTATATGCGCAGGGACTTGGATTAAGTGTCAGCTCAAGCTCTATAGCTGTTGGAAAAACAGTTAAGGTGACTGTTTCCATGCCGTCTGGATATTTTGGTACTGTAGTTATCTCAAGCTCTGACGAGGGAGTACTGAGTAACGGAGGAGATGGTGTGGCCAATATTGGTGACGCCGCAGGATATCCCACATCGCAGTCATTTTCATTTACGGCGAAGGCTGCAGGAAGCTGCACTATAAAGGCATATTGTACAGTTGTAGGAGATGCAGAGGGCAACGATGCCGGAGGTATAATTACCGGTGCCAGCACGAAAGTGACGGTAACAAGTGCTTCATCAAACAATGATTCAAACAGCAACAAGGATAACAAGGACAATTCCGGCAGCAATACCGGCAATGACAGCAATGCAAATAAAGATAATGAAAACAAAGAGGAAAAGAAATCCTCAAACGCATCTCTTGGTTCGCTTGTTATCTCAGCAGGTACGCTTTCCCCTGAGTTTTCTGCTGCGACAAAGGATTACACAGCTACAGTAGATTACAGCTGTTCAAGCCTTGCGGTTACAGCAAATCCGGCTGATTCCAAGGCGAGTGTGACATCGGTCACAGGCAATGATTCACTTGAGGTTGGAGAGAATACGGTCAGCGTTGTTGTGACAGCAGAGGACGGCAGCACAAGCACATACAATATAGTTGTTACCAGAAGAGCCGAGGATGATCCGGAGAATGCAGATAAGCAGGATAACTGGAAGAAGTTCGATATAAATGGCACAGAGTGGACTATGGTAAATGACATTCCGGAGGATGTTGTTCCTGAAGGCTTTGAGCACTCAAAGACAGTGATTGACGGACTTGAATACAATACCCTTCATGGCACCTTCGGTGATATCACGCTTGTGTATTTACAGTCGGAAAGCGGCAATGGGCTTTTTGTATATGATGCAGCACAGAATGCAGCATATGAGTTTGTCCGTATCAATTCAGAGTCACATTTTATAGTGGTTTTACTGCCTAAGGTGGATGATGTGCCTGAGGGATATAATGAGATATCGCTCTCCATAGAGGGCAAGGGTGTGGCAACAGCCTACCAGACCAAAGCCGAAAAAACCGATGATCAGACAAAGGATTTTTACCTCGTATATGCCATGAATGACAATGGTGAGAGTGGCTGGTACACATATGATAGTGTAGATGGCACATATATGAGAACCAAGCTCAGTACACCTACAGTGGCACAGGATGAAAACGATACAACAAAGAGCGAGCTTGTCCCGGGAATTGCCAATAAATATCTTGTTTTAGCTGCAATACTGGTTCTTATTATCATTATTCTGTTACTGTTGCTTATGGTATCAGCTGTGAAAAACAGAAAATATAAGGCAATGGACTATCATGATGACGATGATGATGTAGATGATGCAGCAGAAGATGTATCAAATGAAGCTTTGGAAGAAACAACTGATGAAACTGCGGACGAGATAGCAGATGAGCTGGAAGAAGAGGTTACAGAAGAGCCGTTAGATGAAGTGGCAGGAGAAGCTGCAGAAGAGTCGGCAGGTGAAGCCGCAGAAGAAACAGCAGATGAAGCTGTAGAAGAGCCGGCAGATGAAGTCGCAGAAGAAACAGCGGAAGGTGCTGCAGATGAGCAAAAGATGGCTACGTATGAAAATATATCAAATGCATCCTATGTCGGAAGAACCGTAGAAATTACACCTGATTCTAAGAAAGCTGTTGAGAATGAAAACTCTGAGTTTGATTTAAAAGACGATTCAAGGCAGGAAAACGTTTCTGACACAGAAAACGATGCTGATGAGGATGCTTTAAAGAATCAGCTTCAAATGGCACTTGATGGCTTTGTCAATGAGGGAAATAAGCCGTCTGAGACTATAGACAGCAGTGCAAAGGATGATAATGAAGATGACAGCGAGGATGATGATTTGCAGTTCATCGACTTAAATTAGTGAATATGACTGGAGGATATGACTTGAAACCATATACAAGTAAGGCTAAAAAAGCAATAGATTTGGCTGCACGTATATCAAAGAAAATGAATTACAGCTATGTTGGAACAGAGCACATACTGGCTGGCCTTATAAAAGAGGGCACCGGTGTGGCAGCTGAGGTTCTAACAGCCTGCAATGTGGAATATGATAAGCTTATTTCGATGATTGAAGACCTGATTTCACCGGGGGATAACATCGAAGTGATGGACAGGGATGGCTATTCACCAAGGACACAGAGAGTATTGGAGCGCGCATCGGAGGAAGCCGATAGATTTGAGTGCAATGAGATAGGTACAGAACACTTGCTGATGGCTATAGTACTGCAGGGAGACTGTGCAGCTGCAAGACTTTTAAACACCATGGGTGTTAACAGTCAGAAGATGTTTATAGATATTCTTGGTGCGATGGGTGAGGATCCGTCTGCATACAGGGATCTGATGAAAAGCTATGGTACATCATACAATTCTGCGACTCCTGTATTAGATCAGTATTCCAGAGATTTGACAGATATGGCAGAGGCAGGGCTTCTTGACCCTGTTATAGGCAGAAAAAAGGAGATGGAGCGCGTTATCCAGATACTTTGCCGCCGTGGCAAAAACAATCCATGTCTGATTGGAGAGCCGGGAGTGGGCAAGACCGCTATAGTAGAAGGACTTGCGCAGGATATAGTCAGTGGCAATGTTCCGGATATTCTTTTGGGAAAGAGACTGGTTTCCCTTGATATGTCCGGGCTTGTAGCCAAATCAAAGTATCGTGGTGAGTTTGAGGAGCGTATCAAGAAGGTGATAAGCGAGGTTTCAAATGCCAAAAATGTACTGCTTTTCATTGATGAGCTTCACACTATAATAGGTGCAGGAGGAGCAGAAGGCTCGTTAGATGCATCTAACATATTAAAGCCGGCACTTGCCAGAGGCGAGGTACAGGTAATCGGCGCCACTACCATAGAAGAGTACCGCAAATACGTGGAAAAGGATGCTGCGCTTGAGCGCCGTTTCCAGCCGGTGATGGTTGAGGAGCCGGGTGTGGATGAGACAATAGAGATACTCACAGGATTAAAGGGACTCTATGAAAAGCATCATGGTGTCATCATAACAGATGAGGGTGTGAAAGCAGCAGTAAACCTTTCTGCACGATATATAAATGACAGATTTTTACCTGATAAGGCGATAGACCTGATGGATGAAGCGGCAGCCAGGATAAGGCTTAAGAATCTGACATCATCTGACGAGCTGCTTGCTCTGAAAAAAGAGATAACAGATAAGCAGAACCGGGTGGAAAATGCTTTGTCGAAAGGAGATCTCGCAGCTGCCGGCGCGCTTATGTCAGAAAAGGAAGTACTTGAAAATAAACAGCAGAAGCTTATGAGAAAGAACCGTCGCACAGGAGCCAAAAATCAGCCTGTAGTCGGCGAAAATGAGATAGCGGATGTAGTATCGGGATGGACCAAAATACCTGTAAATAAGCTTACAGAGTCAGAGGCAGGACGACTTGCAAAGCTTGAACAGATACTTCACAAGCGTGTAATAGGACAGGAGGAGGCTGTTTCTGCTGTCGCAAAGGCAGTCAGACGAGGCCGTGTTGGTTTAAAGGATCCTAAGAAGCCAATTGGCTCATTCCTGTTTTTGGGACCGACAGGAGTAGGTAAGACGGAGGTGTCAAAGGCGCTTGCTGAGGCTGTCTTTGGCAAAGAAGATGCCATGATACGTGTTGACATGTCAGAGTACATGGAAAAGCATAGTGTTTCAAAGATGATTGGTTCACCACCGGGATATGTGGGCCATGAGGAGGGCGGACAGCTCTCAGAGAAGGTCAGACGCAATCCTTTTTCTGTTATACTGTTTGATGAGATAGAAAAAGCACATCCTGATGTGTTCAATATACTTTTACAGGTGCTTGATGATGGCAGAATCACTGATTCACAGGGACGCACGGTTGATTTCAAGAATACAATAATCATCATGACATCAAATGCAGGAGCTTCTTCTATTATAGAACCAAAGCGCCTTGGCTTTGGCGCTGGTGAGGATGAAAAGCAGGATCACGAGCGTATGAAGAACAGTGTCATGGAGGAGGTCCGCCGTATATTTAAACCTGAGTTTTTGAACCGAATCGACGAGACTATTGTATTTAGAGCTCTCAACAAGGATGACATGAAGCATATAGTGACACTTCTTGTAAAGGAGCTTAAGAAACGCTGTAAAGAACAGCTTGATATAGAGCTCACAGTGCGCGACAGTGTAAAATCCTTTATCGTGGACAAAGCCTATGACAGAAAATATGGCGCAAGACCTCTTAAACGAAAACTTCAGGAGGAGATTGAAGACCGTATGTCAGAGGATATTATTACCGGCAAAATTAAGCGCGGCAATAAGGTAATAATTTCTACGAAAAACAAACAAATTTCATTGACTGTTGAGTAGAATTGGATTTATAATTAATATATCAATATAGCTACGGGAGGATAAAAATGGCTGTAATAAGTGAATTAATCCGTACTGAGGAAAACGGAAAGCTCAGCTTCGGAGATTATACATTGGCTGCAAAGGCAAAGCTTGACAATTTTGAGAAGGATGGAGATATCTACAAGGTAAAGACCTTTAAGGAGATTACAAAGCTCGAAAGAAACGGACTCTTTGTATACGAGTCTGTTCCGGGAACAGCGGTTATGGATTTCGAGGAGACTGCTGATACAGTGACATTTACTGTGGAGGGACCTGAGGATGCTCAGATTACTCTTGGCCTTGAAGAGGAGACGGAGTACGAAATTGATATAGCTGGAGCTGTTGCAGGTACTATGAAGACAAATCTCGGCGGCAAGCTCAGCTTAAGCGTAGAGCTTGAGGGTGTTGATTCAGTCGATATCAAAGTATCAAGAAAATAGAGCATATTTTTAGCCCGGTGAAAGCCGGGCTTTTTGTATTTTATAAAGGAGAACAATATGGCAAAAGGAAAGACCTCTGTATTTTTCTGCCAGGAATGTGGTTATGAATCGGCAAAATGGATGGGACAGTGCCCGGCCTGTAAGGAATGGAATACATTTGTAGAGGAAACCGTAGATAAAAAGTCGATAAGTTCGTCGGGAAAAGTAAAAAAAGAATCAAAGGCGGCACAGGTTCTGCCTCTTTCGGCAGTAAAAAGCGAGAAAGAGGAGCGTATAGTGACAGGTATAGCTGAGTTTGACAGAGTGCTTGGCGGAGGAATTGTGAGGGGGTCACTTGTGCTTGTGGGAGGAGATCCGGGTATAGGAAAATCCACGCTTCTACTTCAGGTATGCAGGGAACTTTCACAAAAAAAGGTGCCATTACTTTATGTGTCAGGTGAGGAATCCCTGCATCAGATAAAGATGCGTGCCGACAGACTTGGCGATTTTACGGATTCACTGGAGCTTTTATGTGAGACAAGTCTTGATATAGCAAAGGACGTGATTCAACGAAAAAAACCGGAGGTTGTTGTAATAGATTCCATCCAGACTATGTACAATGAGGAGATAGCGTCGGCACCGGGTAGTGTCTCACAGGTCAGGGAGACAACCGGAGTGCTTATGCAGCTTGCAAAAACTTTGGGTATTTCTGTTTTTATAGTAGGACATGTGACAAAGGATGGTGCGGTTGCGGGGCCGAGGACGTTAGAGCATATGGTTGATACTGTGCTTTATTTTGAGGGTGACAGGTATGAGTCGTACAGGATACTTAGAGGTGTTAAGAACAGATTTGGTTCGACCAATGAGATAGGCGTATTTGAAATGAAGGCGGAGGGACTTGTTGAGGTGGAAAATCCGTCGGAGTATATGCTTAGCGGTAAGCCCGAGGGAGCATCAGGATCAATTGTCACATGTTCCATAGAGGGAAGCCGTCCGATACTTCTCGAGATACAGGCTCTTGTATGTCACAGCTTTTTTAATAATCCAAGGCGTACAGCAAATGGCACAGATTATAATAAAGTAAATCTACTCATGGCGGTCCTTGAAAAAAGAGCCAACCTGTCACTGTCAGACTGTGACGCTTATGTGAATATAGCAGGCGGTATAAGGATGAACGAACCGGCGATAGACCTTGGGATAGTGCTTGCAATCGCATCAAGCAAAAAGGATATTATTGTGCGTGAGGATACCATATGCTTTGGAGAGGTGGGCTTAAGCGGAGAGGTGCGCGGAGTTACCATGTCCGAGCAGCGTGTTGCTGAGGCAAAGAAGCTTGGCTTTAAAAAGTGTATTGTTCCCAAAGTGTGTCTTGCAGGAGTGTCGCATATTAATGGAATTGAGATTGTCGGTGTGGCAAATATCAAGGAAGCAATAGAGGCTGTCAGATAGTAATTGTGAGAATTGTATATAATAAACAGACAATTTAGAAAATTTGTTTTTTTTGAGGTAGTTTTACTACTTTAATTAATTGCAGAAAATCCGTTGACATATGTGTGCCGGGATGATATTATATCAAAGCTGACTCGCGGGACACATTGAGTTGTAGAGCTTGTGAGTTACAATTTACAGACATGACTTTATAAATATTGCTTTGAAATAAGCTGATTAAATAAGTTATGAAAAAAGTTCTTGACAAATGAAAAACATTTTGATAGAATAAACAAGCTGTC
>ENA-OPMR01000310-OPMR01000310.1-human-gut-metagenome-genome-assembly--contig:-NODE-310-length-14218-cov-4.776177_pt1 | contig 14218 bp, 14 predicted proteins | sample MGYA00241532_ERZ501761 | MGnify/ENA primary metagenome ERZ501761 (study PRJEB25962, sample SAMEA2042650) | human gut metagenome | biome: human gut; feature: human-associated habitat; material: faeces... | reverse complement strand
ATGTGGTGGTGGAATTTAAAATTTCATTTTTGGGATACGAATTATCATTAACTGTAATCTTGACATAAACAGTAAACAACAGTAAAATGAAACCAAAACAGTAAACAACAGTAAAAGACAGTAAAACAAATTCAAAACAGTAAACAACAGTAAAAATGGGAGGCTGATATGCAAAATCCATTCACGCTTACATTTGGAAGAAGTCCACTAGAGTCGGTAGACCGTCCGGTACAGATTAATGAGATAATTGAGAATTTTACAGCGGATACAATAAATCAGCAGATGTTTATAATTACCGGTGTGCGAGGTTCAGGAAAAACAGTAATGATGACAGAAATTTCGCATAGGCTAAGAGAAAATGATGACTGGGTGGTTATAGAACTCAATCCGGCAACAGAGCTGCTGCCTGCAATGCTTTCAAAATTGAATAGTGATAATATATGTGCGGGACTTATAAAATCGGCAAAGCTCGATCTATCATTTTTCGGTTTTGGAGTATCTATAGAGGGAACACAGCCGATTACAGATGCAGAGACAGCTATTATAAAGATTTTGGAAAGGCTTAAAAAGAGTGGTAAGAGACTGCTTATTACGATAGATGAGATGACAAATAGTGAGTACATGAAGGTTTTTGCCGGAGCCTTTCAGATATTTGTAAGACAGGAGCTGCCTGTATTTCTATTAGGAACAGGATTGTATGAAAATATAGAGGAGCTTCAGAATGAGAAGAGCCTTACATTTTTGTACAGAGCACCTAAAATCCAGCTCAAACCATTAAATAACGCGGCAATAATCAATAAGTATAAGACTATTTTTAACATATCTCCGGAGAAAGCAGCACAGATGGCGGGACTGACCAAAGGCTATCCTTTTGCATTTCAGGTTTTAGGGTATCTGACGTGGAACAATGATGGTGACTACAATGGCATTTTGGGCGAGTATGAACAGTATCTGAGCGAATTTGTATATGACAAAATCTGGTCGGAGCTTTCTCAGAAGGATCGCATGGTTGCAAAGGGGATTGCAGATATAAAAAGCGGAAAAATAAAAGAAATCAGGGATGCAATTGGGATGGAGACAAACGAATTCAATCCGTACCGTAAGCGCCTTATAAGAAAGGGAATTGTATCGGGAGAGAAACGGGGATATGTGTATTTTACGCTACCGCTTTTTGAGGAATATGTGATTGAAAATTATTAAAATGAGCACAGGTTCAGCAGATCATAATAAGGAGTCAAAATGAAAGCGTATTATCATCTACCGGGATTGTTTGAATTTTATGAATTATACAAAGAATTTCTCCCACTGTACCGCAAGCACCGGGAATATTTCTATGACTGGTGCGATATAGGCTCAATATACGGTGCACCGGCAGACTGCATATGGGGCGGAGGCCGCGTCGGTTTTGGTGAGCACGATCCGAAGGAAGTGCTTAAGCTTATGCAGGAATATGGGATATCCGCGAGACTTACCTTTAGCAATTCATTGCTTACTAAGGAGCATCTTTCTGACAAAAAATGTAACGAACTGTGCAGGATATTTGATATAGGCAGAGATAATGAGCGAAGCAGGGGCTTTGGAAACGGCATAATTATCTACTCAGATATTCTGCTTGATTACATAAAAGAAAATTACCCTGACTTTTATTTTATATCCTCAACAACAAAGGTTCTGACGGATTTTTGTGAATTTGAAAAAGAGCTAAACAGAAAGGATTTCCGCTATGTGGTACCGGATTTCAGGTTGAACAAATCATTTGATAAACTGAAAGAATTATCACAGCATCAAAAGGATAAAGTAGAATTTTTGTGCAATGAGTGCTGCTGGTTTGGCTGCACGGACAGGAAGAAATGCTACGAGACGGTTAGCCGCAAAAATCTGGGCGAGGATTGCCCGGAGCATTATTGCACTGCACCTGATGCAGGGCAGGGATATCTCTTTTCGAAGGCGATGGAAAATCCGGGATTTATCGGAATAGATGATATAAAAAACACTTATCTGCCGATGGGCTTTAGCAATTTTAAAATAGAGGGCAGAGGGCTTGGAAGTGCCATGATACTTGAATTTCTGCTTTACTATATGACGAAGCCACAGTATCAGATACATGTCAGAGAGCACATTTATCTCGATAATATGCTGGATTTATTTTGAAATATAAAAACTATACATTAACCACAACAGGAAGGATGATTCTCAAAAATGAATATTAGAAGAGCACACGAAAAAGACATACCAAGACTTATAGAATTATTAGAGCAGGTGCTACAGATCCATGCCGATATCAGACCGGATATTTTTATCCCGGGAACGACAAAATATACAAATGAAGAGCTTGCGGAAATGATAAAGGACGATACAAAGCCGATATATGTTGCGGCAGATGATGACGATGTATGCATGGGATATGCATTCTGCCAGATAAGACAGCAGCCGTTTTCCAACAATATGGTACCGTTTACATCGCTTTTCATAGATGATCTGTGTGTAGATGCAAAGACCAGAGGACAGCATATCGGAGAGCAGCTTTTTGAATATGTCAAGAATGAGGCAAAGCATCTCGGCTGCTACGAGGTCACTCTCAATGTATGGAGCGGAAACACATCTGCTGAGAAATTTTATGAGAAGATGGGGCTTAAGACAAAGGAACGCCAGATGGAGTATATTTTAATGCTAACTTGAAAAAGTAAATTCCAGTGCAGAAGTAAATTCCACACTCATTTAAAAGTTCTTGATTTTCTAAGAGTTTTATAAGCTCAAAACGCTTATTTCTGTTATAATAGGAGTAACTTCTTGGAAAAAACTGATTTGATGGTATGACAAACGGACCACTGGAAGGTAGTGTGCGAGACTAAATTCCACCGGTCATGTGAGGAAAATGTGAAAGTTTAATTTCCAGTCCGACAGCAGATTTCTAAGTGGTTGTTAATGGTTGAAGCGAATCAGCTTAGGCGTTAGATTGACCAAATCAGGGTCAATGCGCTTAAGCTGAAATGCGTTTAGGGTTTCTTTTCCGAGTGTCTCTAATGCGGCGTCATAAGGCGTGCTTCCATTAAGACTTTCCCTTGGAGTGGAGTTGATGTGATTCACGATTAGATTCACATCCCATTGTGTCAAAAATTCAAAACTAGTTCCTTTGGGAAGCACCATGCGAAGCATGGTGTGAGCCTGCTCAAGACCTCCTTTTTGTCCGCTACGCATGGGATCACAATAGTAGATGCTGGTACGCTGAATTTCATCCAGTCCTGTTTCAAGAGCGACAGGATCTCCGAATTCTGAACCTCTGTCTGTCAAGATATATTCAAAGACAGATAAGAACTCATAGGTGCCCATACGTTTTTCTAAACGGTCAAAAATAAGCCGGACAGCGCCTTTAGTACAACGATTCAGGAGAAAGGCAAGGAACAGCTTTTCCTTAGTGAAGAAAAAGGTCAGTAACGTCTTGTTGGATTCTCTGGATGAGTGTACCGTATCCATTTCTACAAAAGAGGATAACTGCAGCTCACTAAAATCACTGAATAACCTTTTCTCGAAGACGGTTCTGTTTGTAATCTGTGTTTTATGGCACTTTCGTGGCTTGAAGCCGGGCTTACGTTTTAAATCAATGTTTCTGGCTGTAAACAGACCTTGATCCAGATAGGTGTACAAGGAACGGACTGACATATCCAGTTCTGGATGATTGGTAATGATTTGATATGGAGATTGTCCCTGCTCGATTAAAGGAGAAACAATGCCATCCTTTTTGCGTAATTCATGTTTTGTCATGTTTATACCGGCTCTGGAACCGGAAAGCTTTTCACGGTATTTTCTATCAGCAAAACGTGCATCGTATCTGTATTTCTGGGCGATGGTGCAATGATTTATCTTTTTTGTGCAGCCATTACAGACATAGGGCGCCTTATCCAGTCTTTTGCACTGTTCCTTCACAAAATCCTTGCAAGTTTGATTACAGGTGGGGCAGGAAGTGCATTTTACATCGCAGAGAATGATTTTTCCGCAGACATTGGTTTTCCGGCAATGGAAGCGATGAATACAAAAGTTATGGGCATTATAGAAAGTACCTTTGTGATACCAGTCGGATAGACGGTGAGCCCTTACTTCTTTGGAAATGGTTGTTGGATCCTTGCAAAGAAAGCGGGCAATGTTCTTAAAGGTTTCTCCCTTGTTCAGTTCGTTTTCGATATAGATACGGTCTTCAAGGGAAAGGTGCTTCTGGTTTCCTGGAATATATTTACTCATGGATATCCTTCTTTCTACTGCTGTCAGAAAGAAAGATAACCTTACCATTTTTATATGAAAGAGTAAACCTTTACTGTGCGGGAGTAAATTCCACCACCAAATGTGGTGGTGGAATTTAAAATTTCATTTTTGGAGTATATTTTAATGTAAAATGTATGTTGACAAACACAAAAAGGAGTGATAAACTCTAAACAAATTTAGCAAGATAAAGTATTAAATCGTTAAAGAAGTGAAAACAGTTTAAACTGTTTCGACAATTTAATAAGTTGTAAACCGTTGAAGCGGAGATAACGGCAATGATGCCCTTACAGAGAGCCTGTGGTGCTGAGAATCAGGTGTGAAACAAGTTGTCAAATGGACCGCTGAGGGCGCAGTCAAATGGATTTATCATTCATCCGGATATCCAGAGTATTCTGCGACGTGAGGGCATACGTCATTTGTCCGGGATATGTTGGTATCCTGCCAAGCGCACGAGCTTTATCGTGAATTCAAGGTGGCACCGCGGATAGTTAAGATTATTCGTCCTTGACAGAACTAAAATTCTGTCAGGGGCGTTTTTTTTAGTGAACAAAAAAGTACAGTGGAGCAGGTGGATCTGCATGCTCGCATGCAAGGACACATGCGAACACTGGACAGTACAACATAAAGCGAGAATTGTAGCAGCGCAAGCTGCACAGAAGCCTCGAAGAGGCGAATTCGAGCTGTATGTTGGACGTTTGTTCACAGCAGAAAATCAAAGCTGTATGTTGGACGTTTTGTTCACACAAACACAAAATTTGGAGGCAAGCATATGAAAATTTCACCTACACTGACCGAAGTTAAAAAAATAGCAAAAACCGGGAAGTATGACATTCTCCCTGTAAGCTGTGAGATATTATCAGATTTTATCACACCTATAGAGGCTATGAGGATTCTGCAGAATGTTTCAACACATTGTTATCTGCTTGAATCAGCACAGGCCAATGAAGCCTGGGGAAGATATACATTTTTAGGATATGATCCAAAGCTTGAGATTAACTGCATAGATGGTCACATGAAGCTTGGAAAGCTTTCGGTGGAGACGGAAAATCCTTCAGAGTACATCAGACAGATTCTTTCAGAGTACAAGAGTCCGAAATTTGATTATCTGCCTTCGTTTACAGGTGGCCTTGTAGGTTATTTTTCGTATGATTATCTGGGCTACAAGGAGAAAAGCATCAGAGGAAAAGCAAGGGACACAGAGGATTTCAAGGATGTTGATCTGATGCTTTTTGATAAGGTAATAGCATTTGACAATCTGTGCCAAAAGATAATATTAATCGCAAATATGTCACTTGATGCTCCGGAAACAGGCTACAACAAAGCGATTGTTGAGCTAAAGCAGCTTAGGGAGCTTCTGATGCACGGAGAGAAAAAAAAGAATATGGGTGGCAAGCTGCTGGGCGATGTCACACCGCTTTTTGAAAAGGAGCAGTATTGTGAGATGGTCGAGAAGGCAAAGCACCATATCAAAGAGGGGGATATTTTCCAGATAGTTTTATCAAACAGATTGAGCGCACCGTTTGAGGGAAGCCTTTTTGATACCTACCGCGTGCTTCGAACGATAAATCCTTCGCCGTACATGTTTTATTTTTCGGGAACCGATGTGGAGGTCGCTGGAGCATCTCCGGAGACACTTGTGAAGCTTGAAAATGGAGTGCTTCACACATTCCCGCTGGCAGGCACGAGGCCGAGAGGTGCCACAGCAGAGGAGGACAAAAAGCTTGAGGAAGGGCTGCTTAAGGACGAAAAAGAGCTTGCAGAGCACAATATGCTCGTGGACCTTGGAAGAAATGACCTCGGAAAGGTAAGCAAATTCGGAAGTGTACAGGTAGAAAAGCTTCATTCCATAGAGAGATATTCACATGTGATGCATATAGGCTCGACAGTGCGTGGAGAGATAAGAGAAGAATACGACGCACTCGATGCAATTGAGGCCGTGCTCCCGGCAGGAACACTTTCAGGAGCGCCAAAAATCAGAGCGTGCCAGCTTATCGGAGAGCTTGAGGACAACAAGCGAGGCATTTACGGTGGCGCGATTGGATATATAGATTTTACCGGAAATATGGACACATGTATTGCAATCCGTATTGCCTACAAGAAAAACGGCAAGGTTTTCGTGAGAAGCGGAGCGGGAATTGTTGCGGATTCAGATCCTGAGAAGGAATTTCAGGAGTGCATAAACAAGGCAAAGGCTTCTCTTAAGGCACTGGAAGTTTCACAGGAGGTGGAAGAATGATTTTACTGATTGATAACTACGACAGCTTTTCTTACAATCTGTATCAGCTAATCGGCGAGATAGAGCCTGATATCAGAGTAATCAGAAATGATGAGATGACAGTTGAAGAGATTAGGGCTTTAAAGCCTGATCGCATCATATTATCACCGGGACCGGGAAGGCCTGAGGATGCGGGCGTGATAATAGCTGTGGCAAAGGAGCTTGGAAAGGAAATCCCAATCCTTGGCGTGTGCCTCGGTCATCAGGCGATATGCGCAGCATACGGTGCGACAGTCACATATGCAAAGGAGCTCATGCACGGAAAGCAATCGGATGCATCGTTTGACACAGAAAGCCTTTTATTCAAGGGTTGCCCGAAAAAAGCAAAGGTAGCACGTTACCATTCACTTGCTGCAGATGCGGACACGATGCCTGATTGCCTAAAGATTACAGCCACTACAGATGATGGTGAGATCATGGCTGTTGAGCACAAGGAATATCCGATATACGGAGTGCAGTTTCACCCGGAGTCAATCATGACACCGGACGGAAAGCAGATGCTTAATAATTTTATCAAAGCTTAATTGAAAATTGCAGTGTTTAATGAATTTATATATTAGTTGTTGAATTGAAAACAAATAGCAGAACAAAATCATAAACAAAATTATAAACGAAATATTACCGGAATACAGGAGGACATAATCATGATCAAAGAAGCCATAGTAAAAATCGTAAACAAAGAAGACCTCACATATGACGAGGCATATGCAGTGATGAATGAGATCATGGGCGGTGAGACAACACCAACCCAGAATGCAGCTTTTCTTGCAGCTCTTTCCACAAAGAGCGCAAAGGCTGAGACAACAGACGAAATCGCAGGCTGTGCAGCAGCCATGAGAGAGCATGCGGTACAGGTGAAAACAGGTATGGATGTGTTTGAAATCGTAGGAACAGGCGGAGACAATGCACAGAGCTTCAACATTTCAACAACCTCTGCACTTGTTGCGGCAGCAGGCGGCATGAAGGTGGCAAAGCACGGAAACAGGGCAGCCTCTTCATTATGCGGCACAGCAGACTGTCTTGAGGCGCTCGGTGTCAACATAGACCAGAGCCCTGAGAAATGTGTAGAGCTTTTAAATAAAGTCGGCATGTGCTTCTTCTTTGCACAGAAATATCACACATCAATGAAATATGTCGGACCTATCAGAAAAGAGCTTGGTTTTAGAACAGTATTCAATATTTTAGGACCGCTCACAAATCCGGGTTCACCGGCCATGCAGCTTCTGGGAGTGTATGATGAGTATCTTGTAGAGCCGCTTGCACAGGTGCTTGTAAGCCTCGGAGTAAAGCGTGGAATGGTAGTATATGGCATGGATAAGCTCGATGAGATTTCCATGAGCGCACCGACCAAGATATGCGAGATAAAGGACGGATGGCTCAGAACCACAGTAATCTCACCGGAGGATTTCGGCTTTGAGCGCTGTACAAAGGAGGATTTAAAAGGCGGTACACCTGAGGAAAATGCGAAAATTGTACGTGATATCTTAGGTGGACAGAAGGGCCATAAGAGAAATGCAGTACTCATGAACGCAGGCGCATCACTTTATATTGGAGGAAAGGCCGACAGCATGAAAGAGGGTATCGAGCTTGCAGCAAAAATCATTGATTCAGGAAAAGCACTTGAAACACTCGATAAGCTCATCGAGGTAAGCAACAGCTAGGCACACAAAACAGGAAAGGAAAAGCGATGAATATTTTAGACCAGCTAGCAGAATATTCAAGGCTTCGCGTGGCAGAGGACAAGAAAAAAATAAGCCTTGAGGAAATGAAAAATATCGCGATTCAGACGAAAAACGAAAAGCTTTGTGATTTTGCATTTGAAAAAGCACTCAAAAAGGATGGCTTGAGCTTCATATGCGAGTGCAAGAAGGCTTCGCCGTCAAAGGGGCTTATAGAGCCGGATTTCAGATATCTTGAAATTGCAAGGGAATACGAGAAGGCAGGTGCGGATTGCATCTCGGTACTGACAGAGTCAAAGTGGTTTTTAGGCTCGGATGAGTATCTTAAGGAGATTGCAAAAACGGTTTCGATTCCGTGCATTCGAAAAGATTTTACGGTTGATGAATATCAGATATATCAGGCAAAGACACTCGGTGCCGCTGCGGTGCTTTTAATCTGCTCCATACTGTCAGAGGAACAGCTTGGTGAATATATAAAAATCTGCGACAGCCTTGGCATAAGCGCCCTTGTGGAGATACACAATGAAAAAGAGGCAGGGATGGCGGTAAGAGCCGGTGCCAGAATAATAGGTGTCAACAACCGCAATCTGAAGGATTTTACAGTTGATACAGCTAACAGCAGAAAGCTTCGTGACCTGATTCCCGATGACATCATATTTGTATCGGAAAGCGGTGTAAAGAGCACAGACGATATCAGGGCAATACGTGAAATCGGAGCTGACGCAGTGCTTATCGGAGAGACGCTGATGAGAGCGGATGACAAAAAGGCTAAGCTTGATGAATTGCGATTAAGCTAATAGAGATATATAAGTATCTTCATGGTTTTAAGAATATCTGTAACTATTCAGTACAGAAAACAAAATATTTACAAATATACATCAGAAGGGAAAACATCATGACAAATCCAAACGGAAGATTTGGTATTCACGGAGGACAGTACATTCCTGAAACTCTCATGAATGCCGTTAAAGAATTAGAAGAAGCATACAATCATTACAAAAACGATCCTGAATTTAACAGAGAGCTCACAGAGCTTCTCAACGATTATGCAGGAAGACCATCGAGACTGTACTACGCAGAAAAGATGACAAAGGATCTCGGTGGAGCAAAAATATACCTTAAAAGAGAGGATTTAAACCATACGGGAGCCCACAAGATCAACAACGTATTAGGTCAGGCACTTCTTGCAAAGAAAATGGGCAAAACCCGACTGATAGCCGAGACCGGAGCCGGTCAGCACGGCGTGGCAACAGCAACGGCCGCAGCCCTTATGGGTATGGAATGTGTTGTATTCATGGGCGAGGAGGACACAAAGCGTCAGGCGCTCAATGTATACCGCATGCGTCTGCTCGGAGCAGAGGTTATCCCGGTTACATCAGGCACAGCCACGTTAAAGGATGCCGTATCGGAGGCAATGAGAGAGTGGACCAAGAGAATTTCGGACACACATTACTGCCTGGGCTCAGTTATGGGACCACACCCGTTCCCTACCATCGTAAGAGATTTCCAGGCGGTCATCTCAAAGGAAATCAAGGAGCAGATGCTTGAAAAGGAGCACAGACTGCCTGATGCGGTTATCGCATGTGTGGGCGGCGGCTCAAATGCCATCGGAAGCTTTTACAACTTCATAGAGGATGAGGGAGTTGAGCTCATCGGCTGCGAGGCAGCAGGAAGAGGAATAGATACCTTTGAGACTGCAGCCACAGTAAATACAGGCCGTCTTGGTATTTTCCACGGCATGAAGTCATATTTCTGTCAGGACAAATACGGACAGATCGCTCCGGTTTATTCTATTTCTGCAGGACTTGACTATCCGGGAGTCGGACCGGAGCATGCATATCTGCACGATATCGGCAGAGCGCAGTATGTACCTGTAACAGATGATGAAGCGGTAAATGCTTTTGAATACCTTGCAAAGACAGAGGGAATCATCCCTGCAATCGAGTCCTCACATGCAGTGGCATATGCCATGAAGCTGGCGCCTACAATGGACAAGGACAAGATAATCGTTGTTACTGTTTCAGGCAGAGGCGACAAGGACTGCGCGGCAATAGCAAGATACAGAGGGGAGAATATTTATGAGTAAGATAAGAAGTGCGTTTGAAAACGGCAAGGCGTTTATACCATTTATCACCTGTGGTGATCCAAATTTAGAGACAACCGCAAAAATCGTAAGAGAAGCTGTTGCAAACGGAGCAGACCTTATAGAGCTTGGAATTCCATTCTCTGATCCTACAGCAGAGGGACCTGTAATCCAGGGCGCCAACATAAAGGCACTTGCAGCCGGAGTTACAACAGACAAGGTTTTTGACCTTGTGAGAGATTTGAGAAAAGATGTCACAATCCCTATGGTTTTCATGACATATGCAAATGTGGTTTACTCTTACGGCGCAGAAAAGTTTATCAGTACATGTAATGAAATAGGAATTGACGGACTCATTCTGCCGGATATCCCATATGAGGAAAAGGAAGAGTTTTTACCACTCTGCGAGAAATATGATGTGGACCTTATTTCATTTATCGCACCTACATCAAATGATCGCATTGCGATGATAGCAAAGGAGGCAACCGGCTTCATCTATGTGATTTCAAGCCTCGGAGTCACCGGTACAAGAAGCGAGATTAAGACAGATCTGGCTTCAATAGTCAAGGTAATCAGAGAAAACACAGATGTGCCATGTGCTATCGGTTTTGGCATTTCAACACCCAAGCAGGCAAAGAAGATGGCAGATATCTCGGATGGTGCCATTGTGGGCTCTGCCATCATCAAGATAATCGATGAGTATGGTGAGGCTTCACCAAAGTATGTCGGTGAGTATGTTAAAGCAATGAAGGATGCGCTGTAGAGGCATTGTATTTTTATGTATGTAAAGGAGATTTTCTAAGAAAACTTAAAATAATATTATAAAACCAGAAAAATGACTTTTATACCCATATTTCAGAAATAAAATTTATGAAATATGGGTATAAAACTTGAAAAGCGAATATATTAATTATATAATAAGTGCAAATAAGACAGTTCAGAGGGAGGAATATCAGGATGCTGTGTCAATTTTCTTTTAAAAATTTTAAATCATATAAAGAAACAACAACATTCGATTTTCAGGCAACATCTATTCCGGAGTTTTCAGAATCGTTGTTAAAAAGCGAGAAAGCAGATGCACTTCTTCCCGTAGGGGTTATATATGGTCCGAATGGTGGCGGGAAAACCAATCTGTTACTAGCTCTTTCATGTTTGATTTCTACAGTGGTTAAGCCGATATATGAATTGGAGAAGGCAAGAGAAAAGATTATTATTCAGCAGAAGATAAGTGCGGCACCATTCTATTTTAATGAAATATCTAGGAAAATGCCGACAGAATTTGAAGTGTATTTCCGACAGGGAAAAAATGAATACAGGTACAACTTATCAATATGCGGGGATGACATTGTTGAAGAATCTCTGTATTGGAAATCCATTGGTGGAAAGAGAACGGGTATGGTTTTTGATAGGGAAGGTGCTGAAATTACATTGGGTGCAAGCATCAATAAAGCGAGTATTAACCGCTCGGTAAACCCCAAGATGCCATATTTATCTTTTCTGGCAATCAACTATGATATACCGGTAATTGTGGAAGTTCAGAAGTGGTTTGAATCATGCATTGTCAAAAACTATGCAAATCCGATTGCAGACAGACAAATAATGTTTTCTGATGATGAATCATATCGAAAGAGAATTGTTCGTGCACTAAATGATGTTGATATTGATGTATCAGGTTATCGGTATGATGAAGAAAATCATGAACTGTATACGCAGCGTATGATAGAGGGAAAGATTTATGAATTAAGTTTTAATGATGAGTCAGATGGAACAAAGAAAATGATTGCGGCATTACCTGTGATTTTGTTAGCACTGCAAGAAGGTCGGCTGGTGATTATTGATGAATTGGATGCAAAATTGCATCCTAAGCTGCTTCGTTATGTAATTTCATTGTTTAAGAATAAGAATGTAAACAAAAAGGGAGCGCAGTTACTTTTTACTTCCCATGATATGACAACAATGAAAAATACAGTTTTCAGACGGGATGAAATTTGGTTTGCGGCAGAAAATGAAAGGCACGAAAGTGAAATATATTCCCTATATGAAATCAGAAGAGAAAACAATGAACGAGTAAATAGTACTGCAGCCTATGATAAACAATATCTGGAAGGGCGTTATGGTGCAGATCCATATCTTACAAATATGTTGGCAGGAGGAGATTGGCAATGAGTTTAAAAACTTTCATGGATTTTGCAATAACAAATGCTGAACGCTTGGATGCAATGAATGAAGGAAAAACTCCTGCAAGTTCAGCTCCAGGCACAAAAGTACATGAATTGATTAAACACTTGAGACCATATTTAAAAATCGGATAGGATAGGAAGAAGGAACCAGTAAAATGATGCAGCAAAAAGAAAGATTAGAAAAACAGCTTGATTTCATCAGAGAAATCGACAAGGAAAAGGAGATATTCCGCCAGACTTATTTAGCTGATGCAAGCCGCAAGGAAAATGATGCGGAGCATGCCTGGCATATGGCTATCATGACCATGCTCTTGAGCGAGTATGCAAATGAGAAGATAGACGTGCTAAAGACAGTAGGAATGCTTTTGATACACGACATAGTAGAGATTGACGCAGGAGATACATATGCCTATGATGAGGCAGGTAAGGCCACACAGCATGAGCGTGAGCAGAAGGCGGCGGAGCGTATATACGGACTCTTGCCAAAGGAACAGGGCGAGCCTCTTTTAAAGCTGTGGGAGGAATTTGAGGCGCAGCAGACACCGGAAGCCAGATTTGCCCGCACCATGGACAATATCCAGCCAATGCTCCTAAACGATGCATCGGGCGGGCTTTCATGGCGTGAGCACAGTGTAAAGCTGTCGCAGATACTCGGCAGAAATAAGCGCACAGCACTTGGCTCAGAGAAAATCTGGGATTATGCGTTTAACAATATCCTGAAAAAGCATGTTGAGAGCGGAAACATCATAGATGATGAGGGCGTATTCTCTGCGGAAGCCGGTGCGCGTGCAAAAGCCAGCGAGCATAATGGACGGTAATAATAATTTACTGAAAAATCCTTTGAAAATCACGTATAATTCTATTGTAGACCGTCGGCTTGTATGATATACTTTACTGGATTAAATCGGTGAACTAAATATCAGGTAACTGTTCAAGGCTGCTTAAATAGTTACCTGACAAGTATATTGAGCTTCATCGAAATCCACAGAATAAAACACACGGAGGAATCAAAATGAATATTGTATGCTTAGACCTTGAGGGAGTATTGGTACCTGAAATCTGGATTGCATTTGCAAAGGAGACAGGCATTCCTGAGCTTGAGAAGACAACAAGAGATGAGCCTGATTATGATAAGCTCATGAACTATAGAATAAATATTTTAAATGAGCATGGACTCGGATTAAAAGAAATCCAGGAGACAATCGCAAAGATAGATCCAATGCCTGGCGCAAAGGAATTCTTGGATGAGCTTCGTTCAATCACACAGGTAATCATCATCAGTGATACATTTTCACAGTTTGCAGGCCCGCTCATGAAGAAGCTCGGCTGGCCGACAATCTTTTGTAACGAGCTTGAGGTTGCTGAAGATGGCGAGATTACAGGCTTTAGAATGAGATGTGAGCAGTCAAAGCTTACAACTGTAAAGGCACTGCAGTCTATCGGATACGATACCATCGCAAGCGGTGACAGCCACAACGATTTAGGCATGATACAGGCCAGCAAGGCAGGTTTCCTTTTCAGAAGCACAGATGCTATAAAGAAGGACTACCCTGAGCTTCCTGCATATGAGACATATGATGAGCTGCTTGCAGCGATTAAAGCAGCATTATAATCATAAATATAGTTGAAAAAAGCTTCCCACATGATATTTTAGAGTGGACACATCCACCTGTACATGTGGGAAGTTTCTATATATTTATGGCATGCAAAATCATATGAAAGAAGGTGGAGTGAAGATGTATAC
>ENA-OPMR01000299-OPMR01000299.1-human-gut-metagenome-genome-assembly--contig:-NODE-299-length-14658-cov-1.838458_pt1 | contig 14658 bp, 7 predicted proteins | sample MGYA00241532_ERZ501761 | MGnify/ENA primary metagenome ERZ501761 (study PRJEB25962, sample SAMEA2042650) | human gut metagenome | biome: human gut; feature: human-associated habitat; material: faeces... | reverse complement strand
TAGTGTCAGTGGTATCCTCATCTGAACAAGATGTATAGGTCATGACTAATACAACTGCCATCAAGACACCTAAAAAATGAGAAATGTCTTTTAGTAATTTAGATTTCATATTATATGATTATTAGATTTATTTTGAAGAAAGATCGTACACTGTACCTTTGACTGTGACTTGAATAGATACCCCTTCTGAATGGAACGTTCCAGCCGTTCCATCTTCATTATCAGTAAATTTGGCATCAACTTTCAGCTCCTCCCGTTCTGTATCGTTTTCAAATGGGCAGAGAATTGTTATATAGCGGGTTGCGCTGATTTCAATAGGCGTAATTTTAGGCTGACGAAGAGTGATTTGGTAGCCTAGACGTATAGGACCATCTTCTTTGTCTGTGTTTGTAGATACTACATTGGTCACATCTGTTGTAGATAATGCTTTGGCTGTTAGATCTTGACTCGTTTCTGTAAATGTGCCAGCAAAAATATTATTACTAGCAAAATTAGTGTATGCCTGATAATACTTATTATTGTTTACAGATGTTTGCAGATTTTTGTCAAATACAGAAGGAGTATCTTTATCACTAAGCAGATGGAAATTTATATTTGTCTTAGTACCAAGCGTAGATGCGCCATAACCTTCGTCTACAATCACAAAGAATTTCTGATTAACAAAGAATACAGTTCTACGGTGGGTGATGTCATCTGATTGTTGGTTTTCCGTAACTAAAATGTCTACATTATTTTTAGTTTCTAATTTGATCATTTTTCCTTCCATTACGCCACCTTGGCCGGTTGGCTTAGCAACTCCAATGGTTTTACTCATAATAGTCATTGTATTATGATTAACAGTTGAAGCGTATTTAGTACGAGCAGCTCCAGTATTGTAGGTAAATACACCTGCATCAGGGAAGAAGTTACGATCTTTGCGGTATAAACCGAAGGTTCCATTGTCAGGTTGGCAGTGCCATTGATTGGTAGGATTGTAGTTGTTCTTTAGAATCATCATGGTTGCATCTTTATCCCAACCGCTGCGTAACATATAATAACCAGAGGTGCTATAAGCTTTAGTTGTGTATGAAGGTTTACTTCCGTTCTTTCCTTCTGTTGCTACCCATAATAGCTCATTATTGTCAGGATACATAGCAGAATATTCCTTTAGCCTATTCAACAAAGTGCTTTTAGAATATGAAGCTGAACGGGTATCATTGAAATTGTCTATAGTATAATTAGGGTAAATCATATCCATAACAAATTCTGTTGCTTTCTTTAGTTTGCTGATGTAGCTGGGAGACAATAAATTAGTTTTGTTGTTAGCTTGAGCTATAAGATATATTTCTCGGAAGTCACTAATGGCAGCAGTATGATAGCTAAAATCTAACTCATATTCCACTCCATCATCATTAAATTGTGTGTCTAATGATTCGTTTAATCCTTGTGTTCCTTCTGTAGCCCATGTTGATGCATTCTTAAATTCCGGCATTAGCATGCCAGCAGTGGCTACGGCTTGATATTGAGAAATTAAGATATTGCCACTTTGATAATAATTCAATCGAATACACTCTACCTCTTTTTCAAATGCAACCAAGAAAGTAGAAAGCCATTCCGGAGTGAAATTTGTGGAATGAATAAAATAGGGCATAATGTCTACTTGGGAAAGAACTCTTTCTGCTACTTGTAGGCCTTTCCATTGATAGTCTACATCATTTTCGGAACCGCCAGCTGGTGGGAATATGGTTCCGGGAGTATATGGGAATGTTTCGATCCAACTGCCATATGCTTCAATCCATGATTGGATATATTTTTCATCTTTACTAATACGGTATGCTTTTGCTTGGGGAAGCATCCATTGATGGCGATGAAGTTGGTATCTGAATTCTTGCTCTTTTTTCTGTTTATCTTCGTTGGCATTCCAATCTATTTTCTTTGCAGATGCATCATAGAAAGAATAATATGTTTCTAGTTTAGTTACTTCATCTACACTTTCGGCGAATCCTTTTACATAGAAACGATGTTCAAGTGCTTGATCGGCAATGCGTTGATCTTTCTCGGAAATTGTTGGGTTAATCAAGTTGACATTAGGGTTGTTTACGTCTACTCTTGTTCTATAATACTCTAGTAATTCGTTAGCTGCATAATAGTATTCTCCATTTTCATAGAATTTTTTCACTTTCTCTAATCCTGGGTAATCGAGGTTAATGATCTCAAATAACTTTGAGTCTACAACTTCATTAGGTTTGTTTTCAGGAAGTATTTCTACTCCTGGACTAACTTCACCTGTTAATAAGTCATCATCATCATCTACGCATCCGGTAAAAGCAACGGTTGCGAACATACAAATAAAGAAGATGTTCTTCATACTTTATTAGGTTTTAATTATTAAAAGTTATATTTTACTGTTTGCAAAATTAGCTTATTAAATTATAGACTACAGTCTGGCTTGTTCACACTTTGTTCAAAAATGATTTTTTTGATATTAAATTTGTTGAATCATATATTACTTCTGTCTAAAAAGCCTGTTACGGATCTGATAGCAGGCTTTTTATGTATCATAATGTAATCTAATCTACCAGTGTTTACAAGGTTGGTTTTGTACATTTTTACCTCCTCTGGTGAATGATTTTTAATCCATAATGATTTTTAGAAGTATGAGGAATCGGAGAAATGATAAAATCTGGCTTTTCTCCTTGGGGGGAAATGAAGACCTCTTCTCCTTTCTTTAAATCAATTTGGAAGGTGTTGTTTGGGAATGATTGTATAGTGAAGTTTCTTTTTCCTTCAAAAATAGGGTTAACTATATCAGTCGTTACAATGCAAGGCTCTCCTGCCAGACTTTTAATATGGATAAATTGTGTCTTTCCTTGCTTTCTACTGGCAGATACTTTAAATGCCCCTTCCGTGCGCAGACCTGAATAAGCAATGTCTTTCCATGTAGCGGGGATAGCTGGGAAAATGCGAATCTTTCCCCCCCAACTCTGTAATAACATATCGTGAATGCTTTGGGCGGCAGATAAAGGTGTCTCAATAACTGGCCCACTTTCTTTATACATAGTCGTCGAACTAAGAAATTTACCAAATAATTTATTTAGATAGGCTAGTGCATCGTCTCCCTTTCCGATAGCAGAGGAAATGGAAGATGCTCCTGTGCATGAGTAACCTAGGAGAGCTGTGGGCTTGCTTTGCCAAAAAGACAATGATTTCTCAATCATTTCAATATCATTCGGTTGTTCTTTATTAATTAAGTATAGAGGATAAATAGCAAGTAAATGTGAATAATGTCTGTGTGAGAAAGCATACGGCATATCTTTTCCGATAAGTAATCCATTCTCGTCTGTGGGGTAAGGAGTCAGTTTAAGAAGCACATTTTTCCATGTCTCAATCAATGAATCTTGGATATTCAGACGATGGGCTGATTCTAGTAGTGTTTGGCATCCCCAACGTAGCAGAGCGAGGTCGAAATTGCAATCTTCCACGGTGTCATATTCGGGGGAGTAAGTTGCTGGGAGATGAAGTTTTCCATCGTCTCCTTCTTTCAGGAAATGCAAATAGTAGTTGATTGATTCTTTTAATAAAGGAAATAATTTATTTCGTAAAATATCATCATCCATTTTATGTCGGTAGATAAGCCATAGGTTGTGACAGGCCCATGGAAGTAGTCCTACTTGAGCTTTGCCTTTTCCTGGAATTCCTACTTCTGTAGTCATACATTCCAAATTGGAAGCAACCCCTATTCCTAATGAGTTATGGCGGTAAGCTTTGGGAATGTTGAGGCGTAACTGATCTATATGATTGTAGAGGGCATTTTCTAAAGAAGCTGCCAGATCTAGATGGTCGGAAGTATTCAGTGCCCAATAGGTAAGTTGAACATTGAGATTCCACCAGACATTCGGCCATGGGGTTTCGGTTAGCCACGGGCCTGTGTTATCTATTAGAGCACGATCACCACGTGTTGCAGAGGCTAATTTATACATCTGTATCCAGTAGAAGTTTTCTTTTTGTGCTTCCGGCAGTGTTATGAAACTACTAGGATAGAAAGTATTCCACCATTTACGATGTGTTTTTTGCATGGGGTGATAACCTTTACGTATAGCTTTTCGGATTTCAGCTTTGCATATTTCACTCGAATTGTTTTGAGGATATGTATGTGTTAGGTTTATCCATAAGGTGCGTTCTGTTTCGGGGTTATGTGTTTCTTGCCATCCAATGCTCGTTTCTCCTCCTGCCAATAATTTCTGGACAGATAGATTGACTTCTTTCTCATTACTGATTTTTGCTGTCGGATTAAGTTCGTAATCTTTTGGTATTTTATTGGCTTTTCCTTGTCTTTTGAAAATCAAATAACGAGGACTATTAGCTTCAGCTGCTATCCATTCCCATTGGAAGTCATGTTCGTCTCCTTCTGTTGTTGCTTTTACTATTATCATCATTTCATCCGCATGGACAAAACTTCGCAAGTGGATGACTCCTTTAGTTGTCGTAATATCTGTTGAAACTTCAGCATTCCAAAGGTCAAGATGCATCGTTCCATTGATTATTTTGCCCTTAGGATGTAGGGCAAAATGTCCGGTAAGTAGTCTAGGGATTCCGAATACATCTCTTTTAGTGCGGTGATCATGTACATCGCAGTTGCCTGTTTCTAAGCGCAAGTAGTTCTTTCCAGGTTCTTTATAAATCATTAGCCCAAGCTTTCCGTTACCTAAAAAGGCGGAATCATACCAATATTCGGGTAACTTTTCCCATATCATATCTTGTTGACTCATAAATTGGGGCCAGTCAATATCTTGTTTTATAGTTGCCGGGTGAGCATTCACAAAAAGAATACTGATTAATGATAAAAGTAGGTAAGAATACAGTTTGTTTAAATAATTCATAGTATGCTTTTTCATCTATTAATTAATAATGCTCTCTCTGCAAATATATAGAGTATGACAATTTTACGACTATTGGTATTGTTGAATAGTCTTTCATTTTTGTCTAATGTTTTTGTTTGTATGGGGTAAAGAATGTATTTCTTCTTTAAAGGTTGAAGATTTTCGGGAATTAGCTTTCAGTATTCGTTATGTAGAATATTACTCCTTTTAGATACAATAATGATCTTATTGGCTACTTTTAAGTAATAGCTTCCCTATTGATATTTATTTCATTGCCTAATGAGTTTTCGTTTGACTTAAGTCGAACGATAGTTTAACTAAAGTCAAGCTTTCGTTCAACAACTGTCAAACGAAAGCTCGCTTGGTAATAAGATAAATAATGCTAATAAGAGAATAAATTGAAAGCTGCATAGTAATGTATTATTATCAGTAATAGCATTTTATGTTCTTTTCCGAACCGAAATGAACATAAATCTCAAGCCAGCAGATTCATATTCGGAATTCACTGATTTATCCTTTTATTTTCTTAATATACTCCGTGGGTAAACATCCGAAATACTTCTTGAAACTCGTAGCAAAATAAGACGGTGTATTGAATCCTACCATTGTACTGACTTCTGCTATTGTATAGCGGCCATCCTTGAGTAACTTTGCTGCTTCGTTGAAACGGATCTTTCGTATAAAATCGATAGTCGATTCGCCTGTGATAGCTTTCAATTTAAGATGCAGGTTAGAACGACTCATATTCATTTCTCTGGCAAATTCGTCAGTAGAGAATTCAATATTATCCATGTTTTTTTCTACAATAGCTACGGCACGTTTCAGTAAAGCTTCATCCATGGCGTTAAACGTAATCTTTTCCGGTTCCACTTCCAGGGATTTGGAATACCGTTCAAGCATACGTCTACGGGTACGCATCATATTCTGTATCTTCGTAGTCAGGATAGCAAGTGAGAATGGTTTCGGGATGTAATCATCCGCACCCATTTGCAGACCTTCCATCTGGTCTTTGACTTCGCTTTTAGCAGACAGGATAATCACGGGAATATGACAGGTACGGATATTTTGCTTCACATTCTTACACAGTTTGATACCATCCATCACAGGCATCATGACATCAGTTACAATGATGTCAACTTCATTGTCTTTCAGTTTTTCCAAGGCTTCTTCACCATTCCCGGCTTCCAGCGTATTGAAGAGTTCTGCAAGTCCGCTGCTAAGATAATGGCGGATTTCATTATTGTCTTCTACAATAAGAATAGTGCCACGCTTCTTGTCACCGGCTTCGATCGTTTCGTTTTCGACCTTTTCCGTATCAATGAAATACATTTCTTTCGAGTTGGTGGAATATACCTGACCTTCCTCATTCAGAGTGTCATTAGAAGCCAACTCGGAGGATTTATAGGTATTTATGTCTTGTGGCAGATAGACAGAGAAAGTACTGCCTTTACCCTCTTCACTATCCAGTTCGATACGACCATGGTGCAATTCTACCAGACGTTGTACCAGTGAAAGACCGATACCACTTCCTACATGCTCACTCTCTATCTGATAAAAACGTTCGAATATTTTTCCCTGTTTGTTGATAGGAATGCCAATACCGGTATCACTAACTTGCAGTACCAGCCAATTATTTTCCTCTTTTAATGTCACAGTGATACTTTGACCACTTTCCGTATATTTGAAAGCATTTGAAAGCAGGTTATTAACAATCAGTTCCAGATAATTAGGATCAAAAAGTTCCTCTTTATCTTCCAATTCGGAATGGAGAGTATAAGTAATCTTTTTGTGGTGCGCCAGTTTATCATAGAACAAGAAATTATCTTGTATGAGTTGATGTGCATTCTCTTTCTTTACTTTTAACTCGAAAACTCCCAATTCGGCGCGGCGATAATCCATCAATTGATTGACAAGATGTAGTAGGCGATTAGCGTTGCGTTGGATATATTCCAGTTGATTACGAGTCCAGCGGTCACTGATCTTATTGATTATTTCTTGTAGAGGAGCTAAGATAAGAGTCAACGGCGTGCGAAGCTCATGGGAAATATTGATGAAGAAACGCATCTTCATCTGGTTGATTTCTTCTTGATGTTCCTTATCCCTGCGTTCAATCTCCAACTCTGCCTCCATGCTTTTACGCATCCAGAAGAAGCGGAAGACGAAAGTGATAAAGCCGATAAAAATAGCGAGGAAAAGCACGATTGCCCACCAGGTCTTGTACCATATAGGGAGAACAATGATTTCTAACATCGTAGGTACAGTGTTCCATTTCCCGTCACTATTAGCAGCTTTTACCAGAAAATGATAAGTGCCTTGCGGCAAGTTGGAATAGGAGACAGCACGTTTGTCTGTCAGATAATACCACTCTTTATCATATCCTTCCAATTTATAAGCGAAAGTATTGTGTTGACCTGAAATATAGTTGGATACCACAAATTCAAGTGTAAAAGCCGTTTGCCATGATTTTAGCGTGATACTTTCTGTTTCATTGATATTCTTAGTCAAGATACCGGTTTCATCATCCGGACGGACTGTTTTGTTAAACAGTTGAAGTTTAGTGATAACTACCGGAGGAGTGTAAGGGTTGTCCAGTAGGAGTTCCGGGCGGAAAGTTGTGATACCGTTGATACCTCCGAAGTACATTTGTCCGTTAGAGGTGCGGCAGAATGAAGAAGTATTAAACTGATTACTTTGCAACCCGTCGGATTCCGTAAAATTGCGGAACTTCTCTGTCTCCGGATTGAAACAGGAGATACCACGGTTGGTGCTTACCCAGAGACGCCCGAAAGTATCTTCCAGGATACCGTAGACCACATTATTGGGTAAACCGTTAGCTGTTGTATATCGTTTGATTTTCTTCTCTTTTTCATTAAAACAGTAGAAACCTTCACGCGTACCTACCCAAATGATGCCATTGGCAGCTTCATAAATGCAATTGGTAAACATCTTTGTTACAGATGATTCCGGAAGGATAGGAGCTTTTTCTATTTCGATCCCTTCCTGCTGAAAGACTGATATACCTTCTTCACCACCGATCCAAAGACGTTTACGAGAATCTCTGAACAGGATTGTGATTCGTTGTGAAGTAAATGGCGTACCGTCTTTTTCTTTATCTATGGTGGTGAAGCTCCGTTTCTCCGGATTAAAACTAACCAGTGCACTTAAAGTTCCTAATAAGATACTACCTTCTTTGTCAGGAAGAATGGCATACACATTTTCATTGACCAACTGGCTATTCAGCTGATTGAAACTTTCCATTTGTCCACTGTTGCGGTGGAGAACAGTCAGACCACCGGCATGTGTTCCTATATATACAAGTGATTTTTGTTCGTCTACATATACGGCTTTGATATTGTTGGAACCAATACCGATTTCCCGTTCGTCTTCCTGCAGGATATAGTGTGTAAACTGTTGTGTCTTTGGATTATATAGATTCAATCCACCATCATTTGTTCCTATCCATAAGTTCTTATTCTTATCTTCGGTAATGCAACTGACTACATTGTCACTTAGAGAATTCTTATATGGAATACGTTGGATATTCTTGAATCTGTTGCGGATCGGATGATAATAGTTTAGTCCTCCGAAATAGGTTCCAAGCCACATTCCGCCCTGCGAATCCATAAAGATACTGCGGACCGAACGCTGTGACAGACTGCCGCTTTCTACCGGACTACTGCTGTAAGAAACGAAAGAATCGTTTCCTTCATGATAAATGTTTAGATCATTGAATGTTCCTATCCATAGGCGATTTTGCGAATCCAATGCCAGAGAACAGATATAATTGGAACTGATACTTTTAGGATTGGAAGAAGAATGATGATAAGCTTTGACTTCTTGTGTTTTCGGGTTAAATAGAAGTAGACCGGCTCCTTCGGTAGCTATCCAGATGCGGGTAGGAGATTGTTGCAAAATGGCTTGAATCTGTTTAGTGCCCGTTATCGGAGTAATTCTTTCCAGTTTCTTTTGAGGAATGGAGTAGCTGTAAAGCCCGTCAACCGGGGTGCCGATATAGATAATATCGCCTTGCCTGTAAAGAGCAGAAGCCACTATCTTATGCATAGCCGTACTAAAAGAATCATCAACGAATCGTGATTCTTTAATATCGAACATAGTCAGACCTTCCTGTGTACTTATGAGCAGTTGTTCCGGTGAGATCTCCGCAATACCGTTGATTTGCAGCTTCTTCCCCTTCTTTTCGTAGAAGAAATTTCTGAACTTATCCTTCTCCTCATCATAATATGACAAACCATCCCGCGTGCCGATCCAAACCCGTCCCTGACTGTCAGTCTTTACGATTCGCGAAATGTCATTAGCGATGCTGTTCGGATCATCTTCATTGTGCTGATAAACTGTAAATGAATACCCATCGTACTTGTTAACTCCGTCATAAGTTGCGAACCACATATTGCCTCGTTGGTCCTGATCGATAGAGAATACAGTACTTTGTGACAATCCTTCATTAATAGAGATATAGGAGAAGTTGATTTGCTCCGGAATATCAGAAAAAGCATAATTAACCCCTGCGCATAGAAAAAGTAGACAGATTGCTATTTTGTTAAGGCTGCTCATTATTAGTTCATAAGATTAATAATGGCATCAAAGATAGTGAAATCTTTGATATACCCCATGAATTGGCTGGAAAACTATACAATCTTTCCGCCCCGCGTCAAATGTCTTTTTTCATAATGAGGTGATTCTCATTGTCGATACGTTGGTAAGATATTTCGTTCATAATGCTTCGTATGAGGAATATTCCCAGACCTCCGATTGGACGTTCCTCCAAAGAAAGTGTAACATCTACTTCATCTACTTGTGTCGGATCAAAAGAGGCTCCCTTGTCCGTTAATAGGAAAACAAGTTGTTTTTCGCTGTAAGTTACTCTTAATAGGATGGTGTGTTGCTCTTGAGTTGGATAGGCGTACATAATAATATTGGCTACGGCCTCTTCCAATGCCAGATTGATATTCATTGTCGTTTCAAATGACAAAGAAAGTTCCTCTCCCAGTTCTTCGATGAAACTGGCTAAAACTGAAATTTCATTTAAATCGTTTGAGATCTTTATTTCTCTTTCCATAATGATATGTGCTTAATTGTTTGTTGTCCCGGGTTCATATTGAATAAGTAAAATAGTCAAGTCATCGCTGGCTTCGGCTTCCTTGACATGCTCTGCTATAGAGTCCACTATACCATTAACAGTGGTGCGTACATCAGACGTGTTATTATCAGACAATGTCTTCAATAACTTTTCGTCTCCATATAGCTCTTTCTCTGTATTTTCAGCTTCTGTCACTCCATCGGTGTAAAGGAACAGTTTACTTCCTTTTTCCAATGTCGTTTCATCTTCGGTATAGGCAAATTCTTCAATGACACCAACAAATATCTGGGTCTTGAATTCAAGGAAAGAAACCTGTCCGTCCGGACGAATCAGTATGGGAGGATTATGTCCGGCATTACACAGTTTCAGTTTCCCCGTTTCCAAATCGAGGATTCCGACAATAAGCGTGACAAACATGTTGGATTCGTTATTATCAGAAATCGAATTGTTCATGTCCGTCACAATCTTGGCCGGTGAAAGCACCTGCTGAGATAAAGTACGGAACAGACTGCGGGTGATTGCCATAAACAGAGAAGCGGGTACGCCTTTTCCTGATACATCCCCGATTAGGAAGTAGAGGCGGTTGCCATCCATATAGAAGTCATAAAGATCTCCGCCTACTTCTTTCGCAGGGTGAAGTATGGCATGCAAATCTACATCACTACGTTCGGGGTAGGGAGGGAATATCTTGGGAAGCATTCCCATTTGTATTTCCCTAGCTATAGAAAGCTCGCTTTCAATCCGTTCTTTGCTGGCAGTCGTGTCTTTTAGTTCAACTACGTAAGTAGATAAAGAGTGCTGCATGAAGATAAGCGAATCGTATAGATCTCTGATTTCATCGTTGGAATGCACTTCTGGTATGGTAACATCAAATCGTCCGGTCGCAATTTCGCGGGCTGACTCGGAGAATTTCTCCAGTGGGCGGACAAGGCGTCGGATGATGCTGTACACAATCAGGAATAGGGCTATCATCCCCACTATAAAAGTGTAGATGATTGTTCGGGATGTACTGTCTAGTTCCTGAAGAATAATCTGGCTTGGACAAACGGTGCATACTGACCATCCAATCTGGGGAATAGTTGTGTAAAATGCATACGAATCTACTCCTTTGTTATCGAAACGCATGGTTCCGGTGTGTCCTGCCAGCATTTCATGTCCGATCTGTTCCTGTGCAAGATTCTCTTTGGCAAAGGCTTCAGAGAATATCGTTTCGTTCATGATCTTATTTCTATCCATGTGAGTCAGGAAACTTCCGTTGCGACTGATTAAATAGGTGTAGCTGGAAGGATATGGCTTCAGCAAGCTAATTGTATCAGTGAATTGTGTCAGTGATATATTGGCTGTAAAGACTGCGACTAATTTTCCATCACTGTCAAACAGCGGTTTGGCATAAGTACTCATGATGAAATTTCCCCCTCCGTCATCATAATAAGGTTCACTCCAGTAAGGTTGCTTAAGTAGTTGGGGGATGAGATACCAGTCCATACATGGATAGTCATAATTCTGGCTACCTAATACCTGATAGGTTATTTCTCCATTTATTTCATCCTTAAAAGAAGCATAGGGCATGAAATATTTCCCTTTTTCTTTGTAATAGTTGGGAACGAAAGCTATGCCACTTCCAACGATGAACTGATTGTTTCTTACAACAGATTCAATAATATTGTGTAAAGAGTCCGGGTGATTAATGTTTCTTTCCAAGACCCAGACAGATTGGTTTACAGTCGTCTTAACAGACAGTAGCTGACCGCTGATTTCAGTTGCAATGTTACTTAATAGTCCATGAGTACGTTCAATGGCAAAGTCCGTTACTTTCTGGTGGCTATAATAATAAAATAGCGCCATAATAGTAGCAAAGATAATCAACGTAAAGGAAAGTACGTAGATACTTAGCCGGGTTGCAAAGGAACGGGAAAAAGTGTGTTTCATGAATGAATGTGATTATTTTACGAAATTTTCATAACGAATGTCGCTGGTGTTTTTGATTTGATCTGGCAACAAAATACTAGCTGCCAGATCAAATACTTCTCGGCTTAGCCGATAGGGACGTTGCCCGCTCTTCCTGTTTGTTTGTAGCCGTAAGATCTCATCCAACATTTTACGCTGGTGATATCTGTTGGTTCCTATGTTGTGTTGATGCACTTGTTCCATTATAATGTCCAATGTTTGTTCGCGGTGTTCGTTTGCCCATTCCCAGCCACGTATACTGGCACGGGCCAATTTCTGTACAGCTTGAGGATATTTCTGATAGAATTCTCTGCTAACATAAAGTCCGTCCTCTGGCAAGTTATATCCATAATCTGCGAAATGCATGATATGAATAGAATCAGTCTTTACACCGGCTTCAATTAGTTGTAGAAACTCATTGTAACTTCCTACGAGACAAATATCTACAGCTTTCGATAGGAAAATGTTGACTCCTCCATTGAAACGTATCCATTCCACCTGGAGTTGATATTTGTTGGCTATTTGATCCAGTAGTTCTTGACTAAGATGATTCCATACCCCTATTTTCTTATGTTGCAAAGATGAAGTACCCTTGAGTGGCGAACGACTGACAAGCATCAGACTGTTTTCCTGTGAGGTTTGCAAGATATTAACTATCTGTGCACCTGCAAAATATTCAGTCAAGGCATACGATAGGTTCATAACTACCGCTTGCGAATACCCTTTCTGCAGAAAAGAAAAAGAGCTTGCCGAAAGCGAAGGATGTACCACATGTACGTCAAGTCCCTCTTCCTTGTAGAATCCCAGTTTGTCGGCTACGTAATAGCCTGCAAATTGTGCTTGTGCCGTCCATTTGGGTGTGAGATTAATGGATTGTGCATTCACCGGTTCTGTCAGAAAGAACAGAGATAGCAAGATACTGCAAATAATAGATGCTTTTCTCATTATCAATGGAATTAACGAATGATAAAAAGGCCGGAACAGCCTGTCATATCGAATATTTTCCGTATTTCCGCACGCATAGCTTCTAATACAAGTTGTCCGTTGTGTTGCTTTACACTTTTCTGGAGGGTTATCAGGCTTCTTAAACCGGAACTGCTGATATATAGTAATCCTTCGCAGTTGATTATTATATTAGGATTCTGAACGTTTAATAAAGGTTGGATGAGAGCATTGAATTCGTTGGTATTGGCAGTGTCCAATCGTCCTTCAACAGTGAGTATGATTACTTCCTCTATTTTACATAAATTCGTTTTAAGAGTTGCTTCCGGTTTGAAATCCATTTCTATATTTTTAGTCAGGATTAGTTCGTTTTGGTTGTCCGTCGAATGATATTCTACTTTATCCATTGTTCGGCGAATCAGGAAGAGTCCCAAACCTTGTGTCAGTTGCTGTTCCAGGGATAGTGCATTTTCTGATGCTTCATTTTCAGATTTTGTGGGATCGAATGAAATACCATCGTCAATAATCTGGGCAATCAGTAGGCCGGGGGCCACAGAAGTTCTCAATGTAATTTCACCTTTTTGATTTTGAGGATAACCGTGATGGATAATATTGCTTATTGCTTCTTCAATAGCTAGGTTGAGACTCATTGTTATGCCGGAAGGTAAATGTAATGACATGCCTAATTCTTCGATGAATTGGGCAATTATTGCAATTTCCTCTACCTGATTTTCGATAGTGATTTCCTTTTCCATATTCTTTAAGTAGCGCGTCATATTATAATTTATTCTTGTTTGGGGTGAATGCTGCCACAAAAGTATTAGTAAAGGTGAAAAGTCTGAAATATATTACTCCCAAATGGTTCCCATTTTAGCAAATCTCCCTATATTGGGACGCTTTTTACGAGTGGGATGCTCCCGTTCTTTTCGCGAAAAGACTACTTTTGTCGCTCAAAACAAAAAAAACATGGTAAACGTAATTGTTCTCTGCATTGAATTGTTGTTGGATATTGTGGGCTTGGTATTGGGAATACTTGTTTATTCACGTTCTTCAGATAATAATGGACTGACAAAAGCATGGGGAGTATTGGCTATCACTCTGTCCCTTCTTCTTTTGTGTGATAATCTGGAATGGATGTGGATTTTCAGTAGAGGAGGTGAGGAGACGATTCCGCGTTTTACTGAAGTTCCGATGAATCATCTTTCGATATGGCATATTGTCCGGGTGATTGTCTTTTTTCAGTTCTTTTCTATTTTTCCTATAGCCTCATTGAAACCGGGATGGATGACTTTTTCAAGAGTCGTCAGTTTATGTATCCCTATTTTGCTGATTACATGTATAGCTTGTTGCTATGAGTTTTTTAACGGTCACTATACTACTCTAAAATCTTTTGCTTCCATTCGGGAGAATATTGGTGAACGGGATGTACGGGTAAGGCTGATGCTGTTTATAATCAGTGTAATTACTCCTTCCGTAAATTTCCTCTTTCCATATATGAGACGATGGATTCCCGTCCGGCGTAAACAGAGCCAGGCAATGTCTATTTATATGATGTGTTTTGCTATCATCATGTCCGGCTATATTTGGTTGATGCTGGGCACTAGTGGATTATGTTTTAACGTGTTCGGCTATATTGTAATCCTTCCCGTCCTTTTTTTAAATATACTATATTTGCGTAATGAGAATCCACTTTCTTTACCTCCCCAGCCTGTAGAAGAGCTGGAGATGGAAGAAATAGAAGCCATCCGGGAAATTGCGGTTTCGCCTGTCGTTTTTGAACTATCCAACCAGATGCAAAGTCTCATGAAACAT
>ENA-OPMR01000292-OPMR01000292.1-human-gut-metagenome-genome-assembly--contig:-NODE-292-length-15130-cov-1.817313_pt1 | contig 15130 bp, 9 predicted proteins | sample MGYA00241532_ERZ501761 | MGnify/ENA primary metagenome ERZ501761 (study PRJEB25962, sample SAMEA2042650) | human gut metagenome | biome: human gut; feature: human-associated habitat; material: faeces... | reverse complement strand
GCTATTGGAAATTTGAAAGATGGTGATTACACCATTCTTATTATGGACAATACCAAAAACAAATCTCTACCACAATTGAAGTATCTATTTGGCGTAGTACTGAAGACAATTTCAGTGCAAGCATAAAGCCGCTAATCATTCCCGGACGAATCTCCGGAATTATGACTTTCCACAAGGCCTGCATAGGAGTAGCTCCCAAGTCGAGGGCAGCTTCATAAATATTCGGATTCATCTGCTTCAAACGGGGCAATACACTTAAAACAACGTACGGGGTACAAAAAGTAATATGAGCAAGCACTACGGTTGTGTAGCCTTGTGTGATCCCCAGAGATACAAACAAAAGGAACAAGGATATACCGGTGATAATATCACCATTCAGAATAGGAATGCTGTTCACAAATCCGATCGCTTTGCGTGAACGGGCTTTCAGATTGAATATACCGATAGCAGCGATGCTTCCTAATAACGTAGATGCTGTTGCAGCCAGTAGAGCGATAGTGATCGTATTAATCAATGCATTCATCAAAGAATGATGAGCACCGGTAGTGAATAACGAAGAATAAAGTTTGGTAGAAAATCCCGTCCAGTTACCCAACACTTTCGCCTCTGTAAATGAGTAGATCACAATAATCACGATCGGAGAATAAAGCAAGAGCAGCAATATCCACAAATAAGTCTGTGCAAATATCTTCTTTACCATAGCCCGCCTCCTTCATTTGAGTTTTCCTTATCATCGGTGCTGAACAGGGAAGTAGCAGCTATCAATAGCAACATAATGAGCGAAAGTGCCGCTCCATAGTTCCACATACTGTTATTGATATTTTCCTGAATCGTCGTACCAAAGAGTTTGATGTTATTCATCGTCAGCAACTCGGCAATGGCAAATGTCGATATAGTCGGCATGAACACCATCATGATACCACTCATCACCCCCGGCATGGAAAGCGGAAGGACTGCTTTCAGAAAGACTTGCACAGGATTGGCTCCCAAGTCTTGCGCCGCCTCGATATAGCTATGATCCATCTTCTGCAAAGTATTGTAGATAGGATAAATCATGAAAGGGATAAAGTTGTATACCATACCGAATATCAACGCTCCCTCGCCCAACGGCACACTGAAAAAGTCGAATAAGGCAACAGTAGCAAGGGTACGCACCAGAATATTTACCCACATCGGCAAAATAAACAGTACGACCATCGTCTTGGAACGGTTCAGCTTGCTGTTACTCAATATCCAGGCAGCAGGATAACCCAGTAAAATACAAACAAGGGTGGTAATAATGGCAATACCAATCGAATAGACAAAGGTATTGATTGCTTCGGGATGTTCGAAGAACTTCTGAAAATTGGCGAGTGTCAAATGGCCGCTATCATCGGTAAAGGCATATACGACAATTAAGAACAACGGTATAATCACAAAGATCGCCGAAAAAATAATGTAAGGGAGAGTCCAACTCTTACGTGATGACAAAAAGACTATAAACCTCTTATTCACTTCCTTTCCTGTTAATCGGTTATTTTAACTATACGAATAGCATCTGGAGGGATGGTAATACCTACACGGTCACCGTCATCCCATACATCGTTCGTATCTACAAATACATTCTCGTCCCAATCTGACAATACAGTCAGATGATAATGGTCACCCTTGTAAAGGATGAATTTCACCTCACCCGTCAGCGTTCCGTCTTCTTCATTATCCTGAAGAATCACTTTTTCAAAGTCTACTTCCACTTTGACATTCGTATCGAAAGCAATTCCTTCCACCGGAACACATTCAAAGTTACAGCCCAGGAATTCCACATGAGTAGCATCCAGCAATTTTCCTTCGAATGTATTGCAAACACGCTCTTTCTTCATAATATGAATATCGAAAGGCTTCACCAACAGACCGACTTCAGCCCCTACTTCAAAATGATGGTAATCCTGCACCAAGAATTCATATCCGCCGCACAACACCGTCATTTCATAATGCACTCCTTTAAAAATAGAAGTCTCTACCACTCCTACTAACTGTGCCATTTCCGAAACGGGGAAAATATAAAGATCCTCCGGACGAATGACTACGTCCACCGGAACATTCTCGCCAAATCCTTCATCCACACATTCAAACTCCGTACCGCAAAAACGTACGAGTTTATCATGAATCATGGTACCGTTGAGGATATTGCTTTCTCCGATAAAGTCCGCAACAAAAGCATTGATAGGTTCATTATAAATATCAATCGGCGTACCGATCTGCTGAATCTTTCCTTCACTCATCACGACAATCGTGTCACTTAACGTAAGTGCCTCCTCCTGATCGTGAGTGACGTACACAAACGTGATTCCCAAAGATTTATGCATTTCTTTGAGCTCCATTTGCATATCCTTACGCATTTTCAGATCGAGCGCTGCCAGCGGTTCATCCAACAACAACACTTCCGGCTCATTCACGATGGCGCGGGCAATAGCTACACGTTGTTGCTGACCACCGGAAAGAGAATCCACATCGCGGTATTCATAATCCGTCATGCCTACCATTTTCAAAGCAGCTTTCACCTTCTTCTCAATGGTCTGTTTCGGTGTTTTTTTCAGTTTCAGGCCGAAAGCGATGTTATCATACACATTCAAGTGCGGGAACAAGGCATATTTCTGGAATACCGTATTCACCGGACGCTTATGGGGAGGAGTTTGTGTTATTTCCATCCCCGAAATTCGGATTTCGCCTTCCGAAGCTGTCTGAAAACCAGCAATGAGACGCAACAACGTGGTTTTACCGCAACCGGAAGGACCAAGGATAGTCACAAACTCGCCCTTTTTCACGTTCAGAGTCACATCATCCAATGCTGTTTTATCGCCAAAGTACTTCGATACATGGCTCACCTCAATGATGGATTTATCTTCTTGCATATTCATACTAAAGTTTGGGCTGCAAAGGTACACATTTCTGCGGTTTCCACCTACGTGTTAATCTAATATAACAGTGTTTTTCGATGCCCGACAGAAAAAAAATCTATCTTTGCATAAATATTTATTCACCAATTTTACAAAAGCATGAAAAAGTTTACTTATTTAGTTATTGCAACGGCAGCGTTAAGCATGGTAGCTTGTACTGGCGGAAACAAAGCCGGATACACTATTACAGGCACAGTAGAAGGTGCAAGCGATGGTGACACCGTTTATCTTCAGGAAGCCAATGGTAGAAATCTGACCAAACTAGATACAGCCGTTATCACCAAAGGTACTTTTACCTTTGAAGGCACACAAGACTCTGTGGTTAGCCGTTATGTCACTTGTGAAGTGAACGGAGAACCGTTGATGATCGACTTCTTCCTGGAAAACGGAAAAATCAACGTTGCCCTGACCAAGGATAATGACGCTGTTACCGGTACTCCCAACAACGATGCATACCAGGAAATCAGAGCTCAAATCAATGACATCAGCAAAAAAATGAATGCCATTTATGAGGCAATGGGCAATACATCTTTAAGTGATGAGCAAAAAGAGGCCAAACAAAAAGAAGGTGCTCAGCTGGAAGAACAATATGACAAAGCAATCAAAGAAGGCGTACAAAAGAATATCACCAACCCGGTTGGAGTATTCTTGTTTAAACAAACTTTCTACAATAACTCTACGGACGAAAATGAAGCTTTGTTGCAACAAATTCCTGCTAATTTCCAGAATGACGAAACAATCGTAAGAATCAAAGAGATGACTGACAAGCAGAAAAAGACTGCTGTAGGTACTCAATTTGTTGATTTCGAAATGCAGACTCCGGAAGGAAAGACAGTGAAATTGTCTGATTATGTAGGCAAAGGAAAAGTGGTATTGGTTGACTTCTGGGCTAGCTGGTGCGGTCCTTGCCGTCGCGAAATGCCTAACCTGGTAGAAACATACGCTAAGTACAAAGGCAAAAACTTCGAAATCGTAGGTGTATCTCTCGATCAGGATGGTGCTGCATGGAAAGAAGCAATCAAGAAGCTAGACATGACTTGGCCGCAAATGTCCGACCTGAAATTCTGGCAAAGTGAAGGTGCACAGCTTTATGCTGTAAACAGCATTCCTCACACTGTATTGATCGACGGTAGCGGTAAGATTATTGCTCGCGGTCTGCACGGAGAAGAACTTCAAGCTAAAATAGCAGAAGCCGTAAAATAACAAATCCAAAGAAAGGCTTTTCCAAAGCCCTTGAAATTTATACAAGGCTGTCTCAAATAGAAAATGAGACAGTCTTTTTTATTTGCGAGACTTTACGCCCCACTCTCCAAACAGATAAAAAAATTCAGCCCCTGCCATTCTCAAAGAATACAGGGGCTGAATATTATGTATGAAAGTGAGGGAGATATACTCCCCTACTTTTTCAAGCAATTAGATAAACCAACGTACGTAGCAGAAGTCCTGACGGTGTGGAAGTTCCGGATTCTTCGGGAACATACGGTAAGACACCTTGAAACTACCTGCATTTGACAAGCTGTGTTTAACCTGGAATGTATACAAGTCGCCTTCTTTCTTGACTACACTGAACGGTTCTACAGAGTAAACATGTTGTTTTCCATCTGCAGTTGTGTAAGTAGTAACCAATTCAAGTCCCACTGCATCATTCAAGCCTTTTTCATCGATAACGTAAGTAATAGTATATTCTTTTCCGCTTTCGATATCACCATTCTTCAGCTCTTCTACCTTGTCACAAGATACGATTTCAATAGAATCCCATTTAGCAACCACATCTTCTTTCCAAGCTGCGATTTCTTTTGCTTTTGCATTATCGTTAGCAGCCAAAGTCTGGAAACGTTTTGCCAGTTTGCAATAGAACTTGCTATAGTAATCATCCAACTGACGCTTCATGGTATAATGAGGAGCAATCTGTGCGATAGAATTCTTCACCACTTTGATCCAGCCTTCAGAATATCCCTTCTTATTACGTGCATAATACAACGGAAGGATTTCAGTTTCAAGAATACTGTAAATAGTAGCAGCATCCAGCTGATCCTGATGTTCCTGATTCTGGTAAGTACGTTTTTCAGTCAACGCCCAACCTGCACCTTCACGGTAACCTTCCAGCCACCATCCGTCTAATACGGAGAAATTGACAACACCGTTCATCAAAGCTTTTTCACCAGATGTACCGGATGCTTCCAACGGACGAGTCGGAGTATTCAACCAGATATCAACGCCGGAAACCAGACGACGAGCCAGTTGCATATCGTAATTCTCGAGGAAGATAATCTTACCCAGGAATTCCGGACGACGAGAGATTTCAATGATACGCTTAATCAAGCCCTGGCCTGCTCCATCGTGCGGGTGAGCTTTACCTGTAAACAGGAATTGTACCGGATAATCAGGATTGTTCACGATCTTAGAAAGACGATCCAAGTCGGTGAACAGCAAGTGTGCACGTTTGTAAGTAGCAAAACGACGGCCGAAACCAATCAGCAATGCGTTCGGATTGATCTTATCCATCAGTGAAACGATACGAGAAGGATCTCCCTGGTTCTTCAACCATGTATCGCGGAATGACTTACGGATATAGTCAACCAACTTATTCTTCATAGTCATACGAGTCTTCCAAATCTCTTCATCGGGCACATTGTAGATAGCTTCCCAAATCTTAGGATTAGACTGATCGAACCAGAAGTTTTCGTTGAAATATTTAAAGTATAATTCTTTCCATTCTGTTGCACTCCAAGTTGGGAAGTGAACACCATTCGTTACATATCCTACGTGGCTTTCTTCCGGGAAATAACCTTTCCAGATAGAAGAGAACATTTCTTGAGAAACTTTTCCGTGCAGCCAGCTTACACCGTTCACTTCCTGTGAAGTGTTACAAGCAAAAACAGACATACAGAAACGTTCACCCTTGTCGCCCGGATTGTTACGTCCTAGATCCATCAAGTCATCCCATGAGATACCCATTCTGGAAGGATAACCACCCATATATTTGCCGAACAAACCTTCGTCAAAATAGTCGTGACCTGCAGGCACCGGAGTATGAACAGTATAAAGAGAAGAAGCGCGAACCAACTCAATAGCCTGGTCGAAAGTCAATCCAGTAGCTACATAGTCGCAGATACGCTGAACATTAATCAATGCAGCATGTCCTTCATTACAGTGATAAACATCTTTCTTGATACCCAGAGCTTTCAGAGTCAGGATACCACCGATACCCAACAAGATTTCCTGTTTCAAACGGTTTTCCCAGTCACCACCATAAAGCTGGTGAGTGATAGGACGGTCGAATTCGCTGTTCATTTCATTATCCGTATCAAGCAGATACAAAGAAATACGTCCAACATTCACACGCCATACGTTTGCATGAACAAAATAATCAAGATAAGGAACGTCAACTATCAACGGCTGACCATTGGCATCCATTACGCGTTCAATAGGAAGTTGACCGAAGTTCTGTGCCTCGTAGTTGGCAATCTGCTGTCCATCCATAGACAACGTTTGAGTAAAGTAGCCGTAACGATACAAGAAACCTACCGCACACAAATCAACATTGCTGTCGGAAGCCTCTTTCAGATAGTCACCAGCCAATACGCCCAGACCACCGGAATATATTTTCAGGACGCTGCTCAAGCCATATTCCATGCTGAAATAAGCTATAGATGGGCGTTGCTCATCCGGCTTCACATCCATGTAATCTCTGAATTTCGTATAAACTTCATTCATTCTTCTTAGAATCACCTTGTCTTTTGCCAGCGCTTCCAGCTTCTCATAGCTCATACGTTCCAACAACAGTACTGGATTCTGTCCACATTCTTTCCAAAGTTCCGGATCTAGATCTCTAAACAGTTCAGTCGCTTCAAAATTCCATGCCCACCAAATGTTGCGTGCGATTTCAGACAACTTCTCCAACTCTTCCGGTATACGTGATTTCACAGTAACCTCTTTCCAGTTGGGAGTATTCACATTACTAACTTTGATTTTCATAATGTTTTCGTTTACTTATTGATAAATAATTTCTTTCTTAACTCAACTGACGTATCCTTGCCTTACGCAAAGCGATATCATAAGCTTCATAATAATATTGTATAAAGTGCTTCCATAAAGCCTGCTCTGCAACTTCAGCAGCACGCTTACGGATTTCCTTCACCTCTTTATCAGTCTTATCCGCAAACAACGTAATCGTATCTTTGATACCATCCGCCACTTCCGAATAATTATAGTCCGAACGATGCAGCACTTCCACTCCATCATTAATGCCATGCTGGTTCTTCAGGCTGTTTACCCAAAGTCCGAATCCTGCCAGATCCGTAGTGATTGTCGGCACATGGAAAGCTACACTTTCCAGCGGAGTATATCCCCACGGTTCGTAATAAGAAGCATAGACACTCAAATCCTGCCCCAGCAATATATCATAATATTCTTTATTCATGATACCATCACGACCATCCAGATAACAAGGAACAAAAATCACCTTTACCTTATCTTCCGGACGATTGCCCATTCCCAGATATTTCAACATGTCCAACACCTGGTCATGAGTCATATTATGCAGCCAATGAGTGATAAACGGTACTTCGAGGGGAGTGTCGAACTTATCTTTGCTCTTCAAACGTGCCTGCAAATCCTCGCGAGGCTCTCCCACCCAACCGGGTACATTGATGAATGCCAACACATTCTTATGCAGTTTCTTATCCCTGTTCAAGCGGTTTAATGATTCCAAAAAAACATCAATACCTTTATTCTTAAACTCATATCGCCCACTGGTTCCGACAATTAACGTATCATCACCCAGATTTGTTCCCAATAATTTATTGGCAACACTAAGCATCAAGGTACGTGCGCGCTTACGCTTGCCGGTAAACGTGCTTCCTTTCGGCACAAAATCATCTTCAAAACCGTTCATCAAAACAACATCTGCCGGTTTATCCAGTAATTCCTTGCATTCATTATTGGTTATTTCACTCACCGTAGTAAAACAGTCTACATAATGTGCAGTCTGTTTCTCAATCGAGTGTTTCGATTGCATGTTCAGTTCCTGCGCCATCTGGTCGCCATTATAAGCAAACAGATAGTCATACAACGGCTTATTATTGCCGGCAATGGAACGACCGATAGACGTAGCATGGGTCGTAAAAATAGTAGCAACCTCCGGCACAGTTTCCTGTACATAAAGTGCTCCCATTCCAGTCATCCATTCATGTGCCTGATATACCACCTTATCCGTTTCCGTCAGATTGTAGCGATAGAAACTCTCCACCACTCTTCCTGCGGCATAGGAAAACATAGAAGCCTCGTCGTAATCGCCATAGGCGTGCAACGAATCTACTTGATAACGATTCCACATTTCTGTGTATATATCGTCTTTCTTTTCAAAAAAAGGTTGGAAATCAACAAGAATGACTATGGGTTCACCGGGGATATTCCATCGTCCCACACGGACAGAAAGTTCGTCTTTCTCAAGCGCATGCTCTTTCCAGGCAGCACATAGGTTATCCGACTCGATGAATAGAGGGTTTTCTTTTCCTTGCCATACATCAGGACCTATGAAGAAAATTCTGTCGCGGAACTTTTCCTGCAATGTATTTGCCCGTGTCGACAAGACGGTGTATATCCCTCCCACTTTATTACATACTTCCCAGCTGGACTCGAAGATATAATCGGGGGTTAATAAATCTTTTACCATATAATATATTAAAACTCTTTTTAGTATGCGAGTGCAAAAGTACACATTATTCTTTGAAAAATAATACTTTATGCGAAAAATATGAGTTAAGAAGAGGAAAGAAACGTTGCCCTATAATGAAAAAAGAATATCCCCTTGCACATGCAAAGCAGCATGTACAAGGGGATTGAAAGTCCTTTATAGGAAATATTCTTGCTAAAAATTATGCAACGAGTGCGCTACCAATCAAGAAGGTTGCAGCCAAAGCAACGATTGCATAGAGTTCGGGGAATACGGCAAGAATCAACGTATTGCTAAATACATTGTGTCCCTGTCCGATTGCTGCGATACCGTTTGCACAAACTTGTCCCTGACGGATAGCGGAGAATAAAGCAACCAATCCCAGAGCAATACCTGCACCAAGCACTGCTGATGCCTGGATAGGTGTAATTTCAGGAGTCAAAATACCGAAGATTGTCTGAAACATGAAATAACCTGCAAAACCATAAAGACCCTGTGTACCCGGAAGAGCTGTCAATACCAGGAAGTTACCGAATGCACTATCATTCTTCTTCAATGCTCCGATAGCAGCATTACCTGCAATAGTTACTCCGTAAGCACTACCGATGCCCGACAAACCAACCATAATCGCGATGCCAATGTAGGCGATAAACAAATTCATTTCCATAATCTTATTCTATTTTTTATTGTTTAATTCTTAAAATATTAATTCTCAATTTCTAATTCTTAATCTTCAAATTTTCAATTTCTGAACGGTTTGTACTCTTTACCGCCTCCTTCATATCCGGAGTTCTTGAAGAACTCAACGAACGTCAGACGCATCGGGTGAACCATTGCACCCAGCACATTCATAAAGATATTGATGGCATGACCGATAACGAAAATCAGTACCATAACAATCGGGCCTGCTATTACATTATCCGGACTCATACCTACTGCCAGGCTGTTGAATACTCCCGCCAAAATACCTCCGGAAAGTCCGAGGGCAAACAGACGAACGTAAGACAATACATCGCCAAGCAAACCGGTGACCATATTATATGAATCCCATAATCCCAGTCCGATATTCAGGAAAACATTCTTTCCCGGACTGTTATAAAGGAAGATCATAGCAGCCGAAACACCCAGAATAACCAAATGCACTGTACTTCCCATCGGCATTACCTCCGGCAACAAAGCCGAAACTGCCATGGAAACCAGCAGGATGATCCATCCGATAGTTGCCACTGCATATTTGAAGCCAAACTGAATGGTCTGATTCACCGCCTTCAACACCATACCGAATAGTATCTGAATAGCTCCCAATATCAACGATAATTGGAACATATCATTGTTATCCATCAAGACGGCATGTTTCAGACGTTGAACAATCGGCCAGTTCAAATCGTAGATATTCGCTCCGAAGAACGTACCTGTCAGCAAACCGCAGAAGAATGTTGAAGCAGCCAATACCTGTATCAATGAAATGATCGACTTCATTGACGGAGTCACTTTCTTCGCCATCAACCGATAGGCCGTAGCTCCCAGGAACAGGAACACCCCATATCCGGAATCTCCCAGACAAAGTCCGAAAAAGACCATAAAGAACGGGGCAAAGAACGGAGTCAAGTCCAATTCATTATACTTCGGAAGCATATACAACTTACAGATCGGTTCGAACCAGGCAAAGAATCCCTTATTATTCAATCGAATAGGAACATTATCGCCCGGCATCGGATCGGTAATCTCATAATATACATGTGCGTCATTCAAGTAAGCCTCTATTTCCACTTGACTGAATGCAGGTGCCCATCCTTCAATTAACATCAGTTTGTCACCGGCAGTCTGTTCGGAACTTAACACCACCTTAGAGAACTCAATCTGGCTTTGCAACTCTTTCAGAGCAGCCTTCAAGGAAGGAATTTCTGTTTCGGAAAACGTAACCAGCTTCTTTTCATTCTCTTCAACGGCCTGTTCGGTCGTATTGTAAAGCGTTTCAAGGTGTGCCAAAGAGTATGCAGGTAATTTCGCCTGTTCTACATCCAAATCCACTTCCTGCCCGCCTTTCGTCAGAGTCACGAAGAATACTTTAGAAGAGATACGGTTCACAATCATTGCATTGTATTCCGTTTCCCACTCTTCCTTGTAATTTCCTTCCGAACAGCTATAAAAACCGATTACATAACCGGCATTTTTCAGCTTCTGAACATTATCCGGTTCAAAGTTACCCCAGGCTTCCAGCGCTTCTTTCTCTTTGGCATAGCTTTGCAACTGCTGCGACAGCTTTCCATGCTCTGTTTGCAGGGCATCCACTTCGTCCAGCACTTGCATACCACGGGCAGCCGTTCCACCTTCCGTAGCAATTACAGCATTCTTTTCATGCTTCTGATTCTGAAGCAACTTCAAGGTAGCCGCCAAGCGATTGGAAAGACGAATATTCTCCTGCAACTCCGTGTTATCAGCAGCCCCCTGTTGTTTCTCCACAATATGGACTACCCCAAGTTCACGCAGACTGTTCAGGAATTCTTCATACTCTTTGTGATAAACCAGGAATGTGAGTTTCTTCATTTTTGTAATCATGCCTCTACCTCCTTCCTTTTTTCTTGATGGGACTTCATGATCTTTTGCGAAGATTTCGACAAGTTTTCTTCATCTTCCATGAATCGTTTGATCTTTCGCAATGCATCCTGATAACCCGGTATCTGCACCTTCTCAAAAAGGTTCACCTTTTGAGTGGTCTTTTTCCTTGCATGTTCTAACAAGTTCAGCTTGGCGAGCATAAATTCACGTTCAATTGCCGTATGAGCCAGCTCTTCCAATAGATGGATACCGTCGGCATACCATTTGGGAGCATTAAACATACTGTACGGACGTATCTCGAATTCTACATTCTCGAGCAACGGTACGCGCACACCCGCAATCTTTTTCACGCCAAGATGAACATCATTCACCTTTATTAATGAAGCGTCAAACTCATTCCAAAGGGCGAACATGGCTTCATAGGCTTGAATTTGTTGTTCGAGCCTATCCTCCAGATCGGCAGCTTCCGTTTTACAGCGTTTCACTTCCATGCGGAGGGCGCTTTCCTTATTCTTAATAATAGGAAGCGTACGCACCCGCACTTTCAGTTGCTTTTCGAGCTGCTGAAGAGAGGTTTTGTTATATTGAAACTTTATAGCCATCTCGTTGATTTACTAATTTAACAATTTACGATCAGACGATTGAAATTACTTCTTATAAACATATATAATCCGTCCACTATCATCCTAATAGCAAATCGTCTAATTGTCTAATTATTTTGTTTCGGCCAGTATTGATCCACCAAGTCTTTCTTGATATTCACTTCTTCCGGACGGAAATATTTACCGAACAAGCCCCAGGCAACGTCCAGCATTTCAGTAGTATCAAGATTGACATCAATAGCCAATAACTGATTGGAATAGTCCTTCGCAAAAGCCAACGTACGTTCGTCGTAGTTGGTCAGGTCGAAACCATTTTCCATCTTCGTCTTAGCGTTAGCGGCATCGGCATACAGACGTACAGCGGCATTCATCACTTGCGGATGGTCCTTACGTGTCTTCTTACCGGTTACCAGCTGTTTCAAACGAGACAATGAACGGAACGGGTCAACAATTACCTTACCGATATCACTATCACGACGCAGGAACAACTGACCTTCAGTGATGTAACCCGTATTATCAGGTACAGCATGCGTAATATCTCCACCAGACAAAGTAGTCACCGCAATAATAGTGATTGAACCACCGGAAGGGAACTGCACCGCCTTTTCGTAAATCTTTGCCAAATCCGAGTAAAGCGATCCCGGCATAGAGTCTTTCGAAGGAATCTGGTCCATACGGTTAGATACAATTGCCAACGCATCCGCATAGCTCGTCATATCCGTCAATAGCACCAGCACTTTCTCATTATTATTTACTGCAAAATACTCTGCAGCAGTCAATGCCATGTCCGGAATCAACAAACGTTCTACCGGAGGATTTTCGGTCGTATTCATGAAACTCACGATACGGTCCAGCGCACCTGCATTAGAGAACACATTCTTAAAGTACAGGTAGTCGTCATTCGTCATACCCATACCTCCGAGGATAATCTTATCCGTTTCAGCACGTAAGGCTACATTTGCCATTACCTGATTAAAAGGCTGGTCGGGGTCGGCAAAGAACGGAATCTTCTGACCCGATACCAGTGTATTGTTCAAGTCGATACCGGCAATACCCGTTGCAATCAGTTCCGACGGCTGTTTACGTCGAACCGGGTTCACAGACGGACCGCCAATTTCCACTTCCTGTCCTTCAATGTCCGGACCTCCATCAATCGGATCACCGAAAGCGTTGAAGAAACGTCCGGCCAGCTGCTCACTCACTTTCAATGTAGGCGATTTGCCGAGGAATACTACTTCGGCATTGGTCGGAATACCCTCCGTACCTTCAAATACCTGCAAAGTGACATCGTCACCGGCAATCTTAACCACCTGTGCCAGTTTACCGTCCACAGTGGCAAGCTCGTCATACCCTACTCCTGTCGCTTTCAGCGAACAAGTAGCCTTGGTAATCTGAGTAATCTTGGTATATATCTTTTGAAAAGCTTTTGTTGCCATCTTTGATAATTAAAATTATAAATTAAAGATTATGAATTGACACTTCTTTCGGCAATCAATTCCTTCAGTTGTTTCTGGAATCCTTCATACTGTTCCGATTTGAACTTCGAGTAGTTCATCTGCTTACAGACATTAATCATCTTCTTGAAGTAATCCATTACTTCGTTGAAGTTATCAAAGTCAAATTCCGTATGACAGATGTCGATTATCATGTTCAGAATATCTTCCTGACGTTCCATCGGAGTTACCGCATCAATTTCATCAAAAGCATCCTGTTGCAGAATAACAAAGTCAATCAATTCTGATTTCCAGAAAATCACATGATATTCTACCGGTACACCATCATCACCGAGGATATTGATCTGTTCGGCAATTTCCTTACCGCGCTGTAAACGGGTTTTCAGTTCGTTTACCTTTCCAATCCATTCATCATTGATATGACCTTTGATATACTCCTCAAATTCCGGGTATTCGATATATTTTGAATAAGAATCAATCGGATTCACTGCCGGATAACGTTTCTTATCCGCACGATCCTGTTCCAAAGCATAAAAACAACGGGCTACTTTCTTCGTATTTTCAGTCACCGGCTCCTTCAAGTTACCACCCGCAGGAGATACCGTACCGATAAACGTAATAGAACCCGTTTCGTCATTACTTAGTTTTACATATCCCGCACGACCGTAGAAGTTGGAGATAATAGCCGAAATATCCATCGGGAAAGCATCCGGCCCAGGCAATTCTTCCATACGGTTGGACATCTCACGCAAAGCCTGTGCCCAACGGGAAGTAGAATCTGCCATCAACAAGACTTTCAATCCCATGGAACGGTAATATTCCGCCAGTGTCATTGCTGTATATACAGATGCTTCACGGGCAGCTACCGGCATGTTGGAAGTATTCGCAATGATGATAGTACGTTCCATCAATTTACGTCCCGTATGCGGGTCTACCAGTTCGGGGAACTCGGTAAAGATTTCCACCACCTCATTGGCACGTTCACCACAAGCCGCAATGATAACGATATCCGCTTCCGCCTGTTTAGAGATAGCGTGCTGAAGCACTGTTTTACCAGTACCGAACGGACCGGGGATAAATCCCGTACCACCTTCCACAATCGGATTCAGCGTATCAATCACACGTACACCAGTCTCCAATAATTTGAAAGGACGCGGTTTCTCCTTATAATTCGTCATCGCACGTTTCACGGGCCATCTCTGAATCATAGTCACAGGAATATCATTTCCTTCTTCGTCTGTCAGGATGGCAATTGTATCTTCTATCTTATAATCACCTTCCGGCATGATTGTTTTTACGGTAGCCGTTCCTTTCATAGTGAACGGGGCCATAATTTTCAGCGGCTGGAAGTTTTCATCCACCTGTCCCAACCATGCAGAAGCCTGCACTTTGTCACCTACATTCGCTAAGGGTACGAAGTGCCATACACGTTCTTTATCCAACGGATATGTATATTGTCCTCTTTTCAAGAAAACTCCATCCATCTTGTCGAGGTCATTTTGCAGACCATCATAGTTTTTCGATAGCATACCCGGGCCTAATGTCACCTCAAGCATGTGTCCTGTAAATTCGGCTTCGGCGCCCACTTTCAGTCCACGTGTGCTTTCAAACACCTGGACATATACATGTGAACCTACAACCTTAATCACCTCCGCCATCAACTTATCACCACCGGTCGAGATATAACAAATCTCATTCTGAGCTACCGGTCCGTCAACGACGAGGGTCACCATGTTGGCAATAACGCCACTAACAGTTCCTTTTGTTGCCATATATTTTTTTTATTTTATTATCTGAATTCTGCAGGAATCTGCACTTCGTTCTTCAGCGATTCGATAATGCTTCTGAACAACTGATTACCTCTTTCCTTATCCAGTGAAATCCACCGTTCAATCATTTCCA
>ENA-OPMR01000270-OPMR01000270.1-human-gut-metagenome-genome-assembly--contig:-NODE-270-length-16875-cov-4.391023_pt1 | contig 16875 bp, 20 predicted proteins | sample MGYA00241532_ERZ501761 | MGnify/ENA primary metagenome ERZ501761 (study PRJEB25962, sample SAMEA2042650) | human gut metagenome | biome: human gut; feature: human-associated habitat; material: faeces... | reverse complement strand
AGTGGATATAATACAGAAAGCATATACCGCATACTACTATTAATGTAGGGCTGCTTGCGATTGCATTAAGAAGCGCGGTTGCTACATGTATCGCAGTAGTAAAGAAGTATCCTAACGTGCTAGCGATGTTATATATTGCTGTGTGAAGTTGTTCCGTGGTGGTCATGCTATTTCCTTTCGTTCGGTGTACCTTTATTATAGCGTAGTCGTGTACTACTGTATAGTATTAATTTTGCGCAAGTGGAAAATAATACTATGTGTAGGAATTATGAAGGTACACGGTCATACTTGCAAGCAGGTACACAACCGTGTATATTATAAGTGCACCAAACGAAAGGCGTTAAACATAGCAGAAAGGGAGCCATCATGAAACTGCGTCATATGAGTGCTACAGTCGATTACGTCGAGTCTATCACCCTCAAACTTGAAGACGGAGAGAACATCCATCTTGAAAATGCGTACGTTCTCACGTCGTACGCGTCCCGCGTTGCCGTTTACTGCAAGATGCGCGTTTATCTTCTCCCGCGTTACGATTACAGCGTTACGACGTTGCGACATCTTCACGCCTTTATAGAAGACTATTGTAGTTTTGTGCGCGATTATGATGTGAAGGCTATGCGAGAGATTGCATCATATGGGGTAACTGATACCGAATGTGAATACGCGTTCGCAAGCGGCATAGTTACAGGCGACGAATCAGAATATTACAAGTGCGAAATTACAGAACATCTTGAGCGCTATTAATAGGCGACTATGTGCATTCTATGGAGCGGCTTGCAAGTTGGTTTTAATACTTGACAAGCCGCACCGAAAGGCGTAATATATGAGTTGCCATTAAGGTACACAACAGAAAGGATTTTATCATGGCACGCAACACGATTCAGAAGAAGTTCACTAGCACGGAGGTGCGCGGGTACGTTATCAAGGATGGTCAGCCCGTGCAGGTTGCCTATCAGCTTGACAAGAAGTGCGGGCTGAACACCGCGCAGGCGCTCATTCGCAAGCAGGAGCCTAGTTTTGCAGCCGTTGAAGTTGTGGAGCATGAGCAGCTTTACAAGATGACTTTTGACGATTTCAAGAAGTACGGCACCCCTTGCGACGCGACCGAAGCGGACGAGGACTAACACGGTAGAGCGGGCGGCGAAAACGCCGCCCATGAACGAAAGGGAAAGACATGGAGAACACCGAACTTACGACCATCACGAACGACGCGCCCGACATGGTTAAGGGCATGTACTGCTCAATCCATGCGGAGACGCAAGAGGACAGGCTGGACATTTACGAGGCTGTTTCTAACTCCCTCTCCCTCGATGATATGGTGGGGAAGGTCGTGGAGGTTGAGAACGTCATTATTCAGCCCGTGGAAATGACCGACAATGCGACGGGTGAGATTATGCAGCGCAATCGCATCGTGCTTATCACCCCGAAGGGCGATGCCTACGGTTGCACCAGCACGGGCGTTGAAACCTCGATGAAGAACCTTTTCAGCATCGTAGGTTGCCCGCCGTGGAATCCCGCAATCAAGTTCGAAGTTGTGAAGAAGCAGGGGCGCAACGGGTACAAGTTCACCAGCTTGCAGCGCCACAAGTAAACACCCCGAAGCAGAGCGGAACGCGAGGGCGGGCGAAATGCCCGCCCTTTCTGTTAAGGAGGTGAGCCGATGACCAAGGCTAACGAGAACGCCCGCGCCCGTGTTGCGGATGCAGAACGGAGGGCGCGGCGCAAAATCAAGAGATTGCAGAACAAGGGCATAAGGACGGGCAGCGTAGAGCCGTTCAGGACGGTTGACCCGTCGAACACGAGGGCGCTAAACTCATACGCCAACCAGTTGGAAAAGTTCATATCACGTTCGACCCGTTTTGTCGCGGGGCGCGACGGCACCCCGATACCGTACACGGCTTATAGGGATTACAAACGTCTTGAAAGGCAATGGAACAGGGAACATAACAGATATTGGCAGAAGTTCGCCGCGCATCCGTTCCTGACCGCCTACGGCGAGAGCGATACCACATTGGGGATGCGTTCGGCTATGGCTCATGTTAAGGGCTTGCCGTTCGGAAACATAGACTATCAGCGCCAACTACTCCACGAGCAGATACGCAGCGAAGCGGATTTGCGGAAGCGAGCGCAGATTTTGAAGCGCGAACTATCCCCGACGTACCAGCGCAAGCGGATAACGCAGCTTCGCAAGAACCTTTTGGAACACGCCGCGACGTTCAACGACCCGCGAATACCCAACATGATTAGGAAGTTGAGCAACGAACAACTGTTTGCGTTGCAGAACTTCACAAACTTCGTTCCCCTTTATTACAGGTACATAAACACCGACCGCGATAACGTTATGGGCGCACAGGCTGACGCTATGGACGATGAAGCGCAGAAAGAGCATATGATACTGACCATTCAACAGGTTCAGAACCAGTACCCCCCCAAGAAGCAGACCAGAAAACGCAAGCGTGAAAGCAAAACGTAGGTAGCTATGGATTACGCCGCAGACTTCGAGACAACCACAGATATAAATGATTGTCGCGTTTGGGCATGGTGCGTGTGCGAGATTGACAACCCCGACGCACTAAGCTATGGCACGGACATTGCCACGTTTCTTGATTTCTGCAAGGTTCACGGCGGTACATATTATTTCCACAATGCTGCATTCGATTGCGAGTTCATTATATGGTACCTGCTGACCAACGGATTTGAGTACAGCGAAAAGGCGAGGACAAAGACTTTCAAAACGCTCATATCAAACATGGGCAAGTTCTATCAGATGAAGGTTTGCTTTGAGAAGAAGGGCAAGAAGAAAGCGCTAACCTGCACATTCAAAGACAGCTTGAAGAAACTCCCCATGAAGGTATCGCAGATTGCAAAGGCTTTCGACCTCCCCATATCCAAGTTGGAGATTGACTATACGGAGTACCGCCCCATGGGTCACGAGTTGACAGCGCAGGAACGAGACTACATCAGGAACGACGTTCAGATTGTCGCTAGGGCGCTGCATCAGCAGTTCGGCAAGGGGCTTGACAGGCTCACCATCGGAAGCGACGCGCTAAACGGGTACAAGGACATAATAGGCTCGAAGTGGGATGACTGGTTCCCTAAGATTCATCTGGAAATGGACGCGATGATACGCAAGGCGTATCGCGGCGGCTACACATACGCGAACCCTAGGTTTCAGGCTGACGAGGAACACGAGGACAGGTTGCAGGGCTACGGGGCTGCGTTTGACGTTAACTCGCTGTACCCCGACGTTATGTACAACAGACCGTTGCCAATCGGGCAGCCGATATATTTCCACGGAGAGTACAAGGACAACCCCCAATATCCCCTGTACATTCAATTCCTCACCTGCCATTGCAAGTTGAAGCCCGACCACCTCCCCACGTTGCAGATTAAGAACAACCCGTGCTTCTCCGAAACGGAGTACATCCATGACACGGAGGGAACAGTTGAGTTGGCTTTGACCAACATAGACTTGGAAATACTCATGCAGCAGTACGACGTGACGGTGTTTTCGTACAACGGCGGGTACATGTTCGAGCAAGCCACTGGGCTGTTCAAAGATTACATAGACTATTGGATGCACATTAAAGAAACTACCACGGGCGGTTTGCGACAGCTTGCGAAGCTCATGTTGAACTCACTTTATGGCAAGTTCGCCACGAACCCCGACGTTACGCCGAAACTGCCTTACTTGAAAGAGGACGGTTCAGTTGGGTACAGATTGGGAGATAAAGAGACGCGCGACCCCGTATACACGCCTATGGGTTGCTTCATTACCGCATGGGCTAGGTACAAGACCATCAATGCAGCGCAAAGCGTGTACGATAGGTTCATGTACTGTGACACGGACAGCATACACATTTGCGGCACAGACATTCCCGAGGGTTTGGAGGTGCATCCTACACGTTTGGGCGCGTGGAAGCACGAGAGCAATTTCAGCATGGCTAAATATATCAGGGCTAAGACGTACATGGAGAGAATCTATCAGGTTGGCAAGATGGTTGATGGCGAATACAGGATGGTTGACGTTCAGCCGTTCGATGACGTTAAGTGCGCTGGTATGCCAGAGGAGTTGAAGCGCATGGTGACGTTCGACAGTTTCAAGAGGGGCTTGCAGCTTCACGGGAAGTTGAAGCCAAGGCACGTTAGGGGTGGTATAGTGCTCGAACCCATAACGTTCACGCTCACCTGATAGGAGGTACAGCAATGATTGAGCGCAGTTTCAGGATTGACGAATCCATGTACGAGCAGTTGAAGGAGATTGGCGAGAGGGAGAACCTGCCCATATCGTATCTGGTGCGCGTCGCGATCTCGCAGTTTTTGAACGCCTACTCCGATTCGATTGATCTGGTGAAAATGAACGCGAGTGCTTGACAGTGCTTGCGAAGTGGGTTATGTTGGCTATGGTGATACCCAATCCGTCTGGACGATGACCGATGCGGGGTTGCTACGGGTGATACCGCCCGCACGAGTGCGAGCCGCATTAGCAGCGGCGGCGTTTCGGGAATGGCAATATCACCAGCACAGTCAGCCCTCGCCACGGTAACAACCAGATGGCGGGGGCTATTTTGTTGGAAGGAGAAGAACATGAACCTAGAGGATTTGCTCGCTTGGCTCCGTGAGAGGATGGAGGATGGCGAGTACGCGACCGCAGAGACGTTCCTCACGGACATGGCTAAGCGGGGAGCGGATGCCGACGAGTACCGAAGTTCTGCGGAAGCCCGCATGAGCGAGTATGCGTCGAACGAGGAAGCCATGAAGGCTGACATTCAGAGTTTGAAGGCTCGCAACTATGACCTGCTGATGCAGATTCCCGCCGACAACAGCGGGGACAACGACGGTGACGGTGTTGTCGTTGAGGACGTGGACGATGACGGCACCGTGTACCACATCGACAACCTTTTCACCGATGACAAGGAGGACAGCAACAATGGCAACTAAGACTATCAAGACGCTGAACGCGACGAACGCGCAGATTTTGAACGCGATTCGCACCGATGCTTCGTTCGCGTACCAGCAGCGCATTCCTGCTGCGACGCAGGGTGACATTACCGAGACGGTGAACAACCTGCTCGAATACCGCCCGATGATGAACGAGTTCATCGACGCGCTTGTGAACCGCATCGGAGACGTCGTCATCAAGAGCAAGGTTTGGACTAACCCGCTCGCGCAGTTCAAGCGCGGCATGATGCAGTACGGCGAGACTATCGAGGAACTTGCCACCACGCTGATTCAGGCTAAGCGCTACGACCCGAACAAGTGCTATGATGACGTGTTCGCTTGCCACGCGCCCGACGTTATGAGCAACTTTCACAGCATCAACCGTCAGGACTACTACGAGTTGACCGTCAACGACATGCTTCTGCGTCGTGCGTTCCTGAACGACTACGGGCTGCAAGACCTCGTGGGGCGCATCATGGAAACGCCGTACACGTCCGACTACTGGGACGAGTACCTTATCATGCGCAACCTTTTCGCAGAGTGCGATCGAATCGACGGCTTCTACAAGGTGAACGTTCCCGATGCTTCGGCTGCGTCCACCCGTGCGGAGAAGCAGGACGATGCTATGGCGATTACGGAAGCCGTGCGCTCGATGGCGGGCAAGATGCGCTTTCTTTCTGGACAGTACAACGCCGCAGGTGCGCCGACGTTCACGAACAACAACGACCTTGTTCTGTTCGCAACTCCCGAGTTCGTGGCTATGCTCGACGTTAACGTTATCGCGTTCGCGTTCAACGCATCCGCAGCCGACTTCAAGATGCGCGTTATCGAGATTGACGATTTCGGCATCGACGGTTGCCAAGCCATTCTGTGCGACCGCGATTTCTTCATGTGTGCGGACACGCTTATCGACTTCGAGAGCATCCGCAATCCCAAGGCGATTTCGTGGAACTACTGGCTGCATCACCACGGCATCTATTCCGTGTCCCGTTTCGTGAACGCAGTCATGTTCACCACGGAAGCTGTCACCAGCGTCACCGTTCCGTCCATTAAGACTACTGGCGTGACGCTCGACTATGCGGAGGTTGACGGAGTGAAACCCACTTACGCAGAGCGCGGTGGAAAGACGCGCCTTATCGCCACGGTTCAGGGCACCGTAACGCCCGAGACGGAGGGGTACACGGTTCCGCAGGGCTGCACGTTCGTAATCACCGCGAACAACACGGGTGTTGAGAGCGGCGGCGTTCGGTTGAAGCTGGGCACGTTCGTGGATGCCGAGGGCGTGCTGCACGTAGCCGAGGACGAGGTTGCGGAGAACGTTACCGTTACTGCGACCAGCACTTACATTGACCCGACCGTTGCGATGGGTTTTCAGGAGTACCATCACAAGGATTTGATTATCGGCATTGACAAGGCGTACACGCCCGCAGGTTAAGGAGTATGACATGGCACAAGATTTCCCTGGGTTGCCAGAGAACATCTATGAGAATAGGTTTAACTATTCGGTATGGACACCGAGCACGTCTATTCTCATGTGCAACGTGCCGTGGGATTCTTCGTACCGCGATGTGGTGCGCTTTGATTCCGACAAGGAGCGGGACGCTTATTTCGCGTCCCGCTCCGTTGACGGGTATGCGTTCACGCTGAACGGGCTTGTATATCTTCGATACGGCGAGCCTATCCGCGTGAACGCGCCCTTTGACATGGTTACACGTTGCAACTACATGGTTGTGAAGAACCCGCTGCAACCCGTACCTCCGTCTGGCGGCAGACAGCCAGACGTTTTCTACTACTTCGTGAACGACGCGAAGTACATAGCGCCGAACACCACGCAGGTGAATGTGCAGCTTGACGTGTGGATGACATACTACGACAGAATCAGCTTCGACCTTTGCTACGTGAACAAGGGTCACATCGGAATCGCCAACGAGAACAGCACCATCTACAACCTTTCGGAGTACATGACAGATGCGGAGGGTTTGAACATAGGTGACGAGTACGAGATTACAGACCTCGCAATCGACAACTTTCTTAATGAACCGCCGTACATCGTTATCATGTGCACCGCTGATTTAACTGCTGGGTTCGGCAGCGTGTCAAACCCGACGCTCAAAACGGCTACTGGTTCCGTCAACGACGGTATGCCGTCTGGTTCGGCGGTGTACGCTTGCAACAGCGAGAACTTCTTGGAGTTGATGAAGAAGCTGCAAGATGCGCCGTGGGTTTCGCAGTGCATCAGCATGGTTACTGTGGTTCCTGCACGTTTCGTTCAGAACGCCACGGAAACGACCGTTGCGGGAATCACTATGCTTCGTATGCCAGCTACACCAGCCGAGAACATCACATCGTTGCACCTGATGCACGTTATGGACATGTTCCATATTCCCGAGCGGTACAAGAACCTTTTGAAGTTCTACACGTCACCGTACTGCGTTATTGAAATGACGGCGTACAACGGCGGCGAGATTGTGCTGAAGCCCGAATGCTTGCAGATTAACTCGTACCAAGGTCAGGACAGCATCGTGCTTGTCACGGAGACGGTTGTGGCACCGCCCGACATTCGAGGTTATACATACGTGACGGGGTACAACACAGCCAATGGGGTTGGGGGCAGCGTTCAGTATGACTACTATCTTCCTAGCGGCGAATCGTTCCCGCATTCGGAGTACAACGAAGAGGGTTTGGACATAGCCATTCAGTTCAGCAACTTTCCGCAGTTCTCGCTTGTGAACAATCAGTACATATATTATATGGCATCGAACCGAAACAGGCTTGCGTACCAGTTCGCCGCAGCAGATTGGTCACAGCAGAAGTCGCTTACGGCAGCGCAGCTTTCGTTCAACCAGAGCGGGGCGAACATGCAGAACGCATGGGCGAACCAGCAGGTAGCCAATCAGGCGAACTGGGCATTGAGCGGAATATCGCAGGAGAAGAACCTGTGGAACGGCGCTTCGTCCATGATTTCGTCTGGCGTTGGCGCTGTTGGCAGCCTTGCGTCTGGCAACTTCGGCGGTGCCGCCGCGGACGTTGCCAACATGGCGCTCGCTGGTGCGAACACCGCGCTGAACGCCGACTGGATTAACAGGACTACCGCGACGCAGGTTGGCGCGGCTACCGCGACCACGCAGAACAACATCGGCTTGCAGGGGTACATGAGGGACACGAACTATGACTATGCCGTGTACGCCGCGAACGGGGACTACGAGACGGCTATTCAGGGCATTCAGGCAAAGGTTCAGGATGCGCGGCTCACGCAGCCGTCCACTTCGGGACAGAACGGCGGCGATGCGTTCAACTTCTGCAAGGGGTACATGGGCGTGCGGTTGAAGTTCAAGAGGTTGAAGCTGAACTTCCTGCGTCAGGTTGGCGATTTCTGGCTGCGCTACGGCTACTACGTGAACCGTTGGATTGTGCCGCCCGCCGACTTGAAGTGCATGGAGAACTTCACGTATTGGAAGATGCAGAGCGTTTCGCTTTCGACAAGCGAGGTTCCCGAACTGTTCAAGGAGAGCATCAGGGGCATTTTTGAAAAGGGCGTGACAGTTTGGAGCGACCCTGATAAAATGTACAAGATTGACCTAGCCGACAACGAGCCTGTGAAGGGGGTGCGTTACTGATGGGAAGGAATCGCAAGGGCAAGCGCAACACTTGGCAGTCTGCTGAAATGAACAACTTGCAGTACCGCATGTACTATGAAATGTTGGAGCAGATGGCTTGCGCGATATACCGTTGGGAGGGATTGCCGACGGAGATTGACCAGCGCTTTCTTGAACTGACACTTTTCAATCGCGGAATGAGCGTGTTTTTCTGGGATGACGAGTACGATGCTTATTTCTCCACGATGGGCGCACCGTCTGGGCAGATTAACATGTACCAGAATCCGCTTGCGTATATCGCATACGGCACTAACGGCTTTCATCGTCGGTTGAAGTCTACCGAATGTGTACCCATCTGGAACAACTATCTGCGCAGACCAGACATTAACGCAATGCGAATCTACGCGCGTAGGCTTGCGGACATTGACAGAACCGTGGACGTGAACCTTATGAGCCAGAAGATGCCGATATTCGCGGTTGTCCCTGAATCGCAGCGGTTGACCATTCAGAACCTTATGAAGCAGTATGTGGGCAACGAGCCTATCATCGTGGGCGCTGACGGAATGTTCGACCCGTCGCAGATTACCTACCTTAGTTCTGGTGCGCCGTTCATCACGCCCGAACTGCTCAAAGCAAAGCAGACGGTTTGGGCAGAGATTATGACATACTTCGGCATCGAGAACACGAACATCAGCAAAGCGGAGCGAGTTCAGAGCGCCGAGGTTGAAGCGAACAACGGTCAGATTGAAGCGAACCGCCTTATTCGCCTGAATTGCAGACGCGAAGCGTGCAGGCAGATTAACCGCAAGTATGGGCTTGAGGTTTGGTGCGACATGAACAAGGACGTTTCTAGCCAGAACATGAACGTGCTTCTCATGGCTGACCCCGAGGTTCAGACGGATGGAGGTGTTGGGTTATGAGTTTGTACGAGGACGGAGAGTGCGGCGTTCCCTATCATCGTGGGGCAATCTTCACGGTGGAGTTGGGTTCGCTTGTCGAAAACGGATTCGATTTGGGGCTTGACAAATACCCCATTTTCGATGAAGAATACCGTGCGCCGCTGAACGCGAAGATTGTTGAGCATTTCTTCTTTCGAGAGATTGGGCAGGAGACTCCCGCGCTTTTCAGGCGTTTTCTGAACCGCAAGATGAACGAGATTATGCCGTTCTACAATCAACTGTACAAGAGCGCGTTGCAGGATTTCGACCCGTTCAGCAACTATGACATGCGCACGGAGGGAAGCACGAGCGGAACGTCTGACCAGTCTAGGGACTATTCGCGTACCGAGAACACGGCTACCAAGGCAACGAGCGAGACGGTGAACGACACCGACAGCACGGCGCGAACCGTGGTAAGCACGACACCGCAGATGCAGCTTTCTGGGAACGAGGACTACGCGACCAACCTCACTGACAGCACGAGCAACACGATTGCGAAGGGAACGAGTGAGCAGGACAGCAATGCGGAAAGCGAAGCAAGCGACACCACGAAGGCGAGTTCAAAGACGTTGGAGGATTACGTCACGCACGTGAGCGGCATATCGGGTATCACCAAGGCACAAGCCCTCATGCAGTTCCGTGAGACGTTCCTGAACATCGACATGATGGTTATAGGCGATTTGAACGAGCTTTTCATGGGTATATACACTGATTATTGGAACGCGCTTTAGGGAGGTGAGATTTATGGGAATCTACTATCCGTTTCTTGGCGGCGGGCGAACGTGCAACCAGATTACAACCCCGCTAGTATACGACGAATCGCTATCCGTGGAGCAGCAGATTGCTTGTCTGTTCGGCAAGATTGCCAACATCGACAGCGATTTTGTGACCACGGTTGAGTTCGATGATTTCAAGAGCCAGATTCATGCGGAGCAGGTAGCGCAGACTGAACAGCTTGAAGGGTACACGGATTCGGAGATTGCCAAGCTGGACAAGGAGTTGCGCGACCTGATTGCATGTTCGCAGGTTGGCTTGCTTATCTGGAACGTCACGGTTGGCAGGTACGCGGGCAACGTTCGCGCAATGCGAGATTTCTTCAACGACGTTACGGTACATGCAATCACCGTTGACACGCTCGCGCAGCTTGACTTGACCGTTGACCAGCTTGCGGAATGCGGGTTGAACGTTCGCGGATTGGCGGTTTTCAGCGGGTACCTCATGGGGGACGATTTCGTTCCAGAGGGCATCACATACGACGGCGCACCGCCGCTCGATGGGAAGCTGACCTGCTCGATTCTCGCTAACGGTGAGGTGCGGGACGGGTACTTCGTAGAAGGGAGTGAATGATGGCAGGAACGCCAACGACTAACTACCAGTTGCCGACTTACGCCGACACGGACGCGCCAGACCTTACGGGTGCGTACAATCAGGCGATGGAGAAAATCGACACGCAGATGAAAACCAATTCCGACGAAGCGGCATCCGCAACGTCGGCGGCAGGTACGGCTAAGTCCACCGCAGACAGCGCGTTGGAAACTGCTAACGTGAACGAAGCGGCAATCACCACGCTCACGGGCAGGGTGGACAATTTGGAAGGCGCTTCGTTCTCGCCAGCCGACGATGACGCTGTACTCACAGTTCAGCAGCTATCGGAAGCAAAAGTGACCAAAGCGGGCATTGTGTACTTCAAGCCCGCATCGTAGAAGGGAGTGAATGATGGCAGGAACGCCAACGACTAACTACCAGTTGCCGACTTACGCCGACACGGACGCGCCAGACCTTACGGGTGCGTACAATCAGGCGATGGAGAAAATCGACACGCAGATGAAAACCAATTCCGACGAAGCGGCATCCGCAACGTCGGCGGCAGGTACGGCTAAGTCCACCGCAGACAGCGCGTTGGAAACTGCTAACGTGAACGAAGCGGCAATCACCACGCTCACGGGCAGGGTGGACAATTTGGAAGGCGCTTCGTTCTCGCCAGCCGACGATGACGCTGTACTCACAGTTCAGCAGCTATCGGAAGCAAAAGTGACCAAAGCGGGCATTGTGTACTTCAAGCCCGCATCGTAGAAGGGAGTGAATGATGGCTACGGAATACACGCCGAACTACAATCTTGACCTGTACGCTTCGGCTGACAAGCCGAACCTGCGTGACCAGTACAACGCCGCAATGGGAAAGATTGACACGCAGATGAAGAAGAGCGCGGATGACGTTACCAACGCCAACGCCAACGTTCTCACGCTGCAAACGCAGATGACCGAAGCGCAGAAGGATATTGCCGAGCTTGAATCCACGGTTGATGAGCATGGAACGGAGATTACGAACGTTCAAAAGACGGCTAATGACGCGCTTTCGCTTGCGCAGACGAATGAGAGCGAAATTGAGACCACGCAAGACACCGTTACTTCGTTGACTTCACGTGTTGTCGCAGTCGAGGGAACAGCCAATCAGAACAAGACCGATATTGCGTCTATTGATAAGCGCGTTGGAGTTGCAGAGGGCAACATCACGGAAGCGCAGAACGACATTGACGGATTGCAGACTGCCGTGGACGGGAAAGCACCGACCAATCATGCGAGCACTGCGAACACCTACGGTCAGGGTTCTTCTACGAACTTCGGGCATTTGAAGGTGGCAGACAGCGGAAGCGCAGCGGCATCATCTGGTACGGCGGCATCGCCGAAAATGGTGACTGACCAGATTAACGCCCTTAAAAGCGCGCTTGCTCCCACGGCTCTTATTGCAGCTAAGACCGTTAACTACGGTGGCGGTATCTCTGGTTCTGGCACGTTCTCTGTTTATGCTAACAGCATCACCAAGGTTGTCAGCGTGCAGCTTGTCAACACGTCGCTCACTACTTCTGGCGGCGGCGGTTGGAAGTCCACCGTGCTTGGCACCATCCCTACAGGGTACCGACCCACTCGACTTATGACGCAAAGCTGTTTCAGCGGATGGGGCATCCTTTACGTTGACGCTAACGGGCAGGTTCGACTCGAAGTTAGTAACGATACTTCGCACAGTGCGGGAAATCAGAATGGTTGCGCACTTGTGTACTTTGGATCAATGTAAGGATGCGCCATGCCAAGTACCAGAACCATATGCTATTATGCCATGTACGTTATCGGCGAGGTAGAATCCAACTGGAATTGGACTGCCGTGAACTACAACGACCCTATCACGATAGGGATGATGCAGTGGTATGGTACACGGGCTGCTGCGCTGCTTAACCGTGTCAAAAACGAAATGCCAACTGCCTACGGGCAGTTGGCTGCTTCGTTGCGTTCTGATATTGAATCGCATGATGCTGGTAGTGCGTGGTGGACTAGCCGTTACCTTAACAGGGACGAGGGGAACAGCATCATATCTGTTTTCCAAGAAAAAGAGAACCACGTTATTCAAGAGAATCAGGCGATTGTGGATTTCGAGGGGTACATCACAACGCTTGAAAATTGGGGCATGAGTCAGTCCTATCCTAAACCGTTGATTTTCGCAATGAGCATGTACCATCAATCGCCAGCAAGCGCTGGACAGGTCATTGCAACTGCGGGCGGCAGCGCCGACCTCGATAGGATATACGGCGTTTGCATGAATCATGGGGTTCTTGGGCAGTACAGGAATCGCTACAACACCGTGTACCAGAGATTGAAGGATTGGGACGGCGAGAGCAACCCGCCTGATTTCGGTCAGAGCGGAGACGTTGACAACACGCCCGGCGGCAACGAGCCAGGCATTGACACAGAAGCAAGCAAGCTAGGGTACATCATTCAGAATGGTGATACGCTCATTCTTTACGGCAAAGACGAGTACGAAAAAGGCGTTATATTCTATCCCGCATCTGGACAGGTTTGGATTAACGGGTACAACGCGAACGGAACTGACATTGGCGGCGGCAACGAGGGCGGCGGTTCGGAGAGCGGAAGCGAAGCGCAGAACGCCATATGCGAATTGTACCGCTCATGGCTTGACAGGTTCGCGTACTCGCAGGGTGCTGGACGGCTTGACCCCATAAGCAGCGGATATGGTGACTGTTCTTCTACGGTGTGGTTCGCGTACCAGCAGGTTGCTGGAATCGACGTTGGCACGTGGACGGGCGCTATGGCGGGCAAGGGGACGAAGATAGCAAGCGGCTATTCTGGTGACAACCTACCCATCGAGGATATGGAGCCAGCCGATTTGGTGCTGATTATGTGGAATGGTTGGAACGGCTCATTTGACCACGTTGAACTGTACATGGGCAACAATGAACTTTGGGGACATGGTGGACCCGATTACGGACCAGACCAAACCACAACCGATGCTAGGAACTATCCACGGTACATGTATTATTGGGAGGTGAGACGGTACCTATGAGCGACAGCATGTATTACGATTCTCACGACATTATGACGCGCAACGCTATGTTCAATTTCGTTATCGGCGGGCGTGGCACTGGCAAGACGTATGATTTCAAGTACAAACGAATCAGGCATTTCATAAAGACTGGCAAGCAGTTCATATACTTGCGCAGATACAAGTCGGAGTTCGATGACAAGCAGGAGTTCTTTCAGGATATTGTTGACCGCTTTCCATCGTGGGAGTTCAAAGTTGAGGGAATGAAAGGGTACATCAGAAAGGTTGCAATAGGTGATGAAAAGCCAGAGAAATGGCGCGTGCTATGTTTCTTCATCACGTTGGCAAACGCACTGACCAAAAAGTCCGTACCCTATCCCGACGTTGATATGATAGGATTTGACGAGTTCATCATTGACAAGGGTTCGCTGCATTACTTGCAAAACGAGTTGAAGCAGTTCCAAGACTTCTACAACACGGTTGACCGATTTCAGGACAGGGTTAAGGTTATGTTCATGGCTAACGCCGTGGCGCTCACCAATCCGTACTTCATCGGATGGAGGTTGAAGCCGAGGAAGGGAAAGCGCTTTCTCATGGCGCACAAAGGGTACATGTGTGTAGAGATTGTGCAGAGCGAGCGGTTCAGGGCGCACGTGGACACGACAAGATTCGGTCAGATGATACGTGGAACGTCCTATTACGATTACGCAGTGGGAAACATGTTCTACGATGACAACGACAAGTTCATCGCCAAGAAGTCGGAGGAAGCGCGATTCTACTTCGCGTTGCGGTTCGACAACAGGACGGTCGGTGTTTGGGTGGACTACACGGAGGGTGTTTACTACGTGTCGCGCAGGTACCCGAAAGATGCGCTGGTTTACGTCTTGACAAAATCGGATATGCAGCCTAACCTGCTTATGATAGAGAAGTCTAGCTTGGTGTTGCGGAGCGTGCGCAAGCTGTACATGCAGGGAAGCGTGTTCTTCGACACTATCGAGACGCGAGAGTTCTTCAACAACGTGTTCGACTATCTGGGATTTTAGGAAGGAGGTTGAAATGGACACTACTACGTTCGATATGGTGATTACGGCTATCGGCAGCGTGGGGTTCCCTATCGTGGCTTGCTGCTTCATGGGGTGGCTTTACGTGAAGATGAACGACACGCTGAAAGACCTCACGCTTGCCATTACCGCGCTCACCACGAAGTTCGATGACCATGTGGACAAGATGGAGGGTTAGAATGATTGGCACTTTTATGAAGCGCGTTAAGGTGAGTGCAATCACCGCGCTTGCCGTGTTCGCTATGCTGGTCGGCACAGCCGCGCCCGCATACGCATGGACGGAGTACGACAACATCATTGCGGACGGTCACGGCTGGTTCCAACCGCAGAACCTTGTCGTTCATTCCACGGCGAACGAGGGTGCGACAGCTTGGAACCATGTTCAGTATTGGCAGCGAATGGGCAATGATGCGCCTATGGCTCATTGGGTCGTCGACTGGACTGACGGCGGCACGGTGTACCAGACCATGAGCGGAAACGCCGTTGCGTGGCACGTTGGCAACGGAAACTGGTACAGCGTCGGCATCGAGATTTGCGAAGCCACCAACCAGCACGACTTCGAGGTTGGATTCGACACGGCGGCGCAATGGTGCGCCGTGTACCTCAACCAGCAGGGTTGGGGCATCGACCGAATGGTTTCCCACAACGAAGCGCGTTACGTGTGGGGAGGCACAGACCACGTTGACCCTATTCCGTACTTCGCAAAGTGGGGCAAGACTTGGGGCGATTTCGAGAACCTTGTTCAGTATTACCTCGACAACCCGTCTGCTATGACCTATGACGATGGCGAGGGTTCCGCACCCGATACGCCAGAAGCGCCTGTTTCTGGCAGCATCGAGGAAGCCGCATACGGTGTGTTGCAGGGATGGTACGGAAACCAGCCAGAGCGACAGTACAATCTTGAAGCTGCTGGTTATGACTATCAGACCGTGCAGGACTATGTGAACCGTGTGTATTACGGCATCTAGCTTGCAGCCCTCGGAAGAGGGCTGCTTTTCTTCTTGACAAGGCAAGTGGTTTTTGATACTATACTATTGCAGACAAAACCGATTGAAAGGACTGTGCTATGGGTAAATTGTTCTATTCCTACCGTGACGGAGAGGTGTACATACTCCACAAGTGTTGCCCGTTGGAACTTCTCATGGAAGAGCAAGCTGGTGGTGACGGGCTGCTGATGTACGCCAGCAAGGAACTGTTCGAGATTATCGAGTACATGGACGGGAAGGAGAGCGGGTTCACCGCTAGGGTTAAGCCGAAAACCAGCGAACCGTTGAGCGGAATCATGTTCGACATGGACAAGGATGTGAACGAGTTCTTCGAGTACGTTTCAACGGTGACGGGGAAGAAATGCTAGTCTGCATAGCCGTGATTCTGTTCGGTACCGCGCTAGTCTATTGTTCGTTGACAAGCACGGATTGCAACACGTGTTGGAGACGTGAGCGCGAGAACATACGCGCAGCACGTGCAGGTGTGGGCATCGTCATTATCGGATGCCTGTTGGTTTGTTATCAGTTTGCGTATTGGGGGTAATATGGTCGCAGAGTCCATGGAGTTCGAGACGCTGAACGAGCCACAGATGGGTACAGTGAGTTCCATTCAGGACAAGTACAACAGCATGATGCTTGATTTGAATGATGACTTGCAGGACGAGATTGGCACACGTAGTGAGCAGTTCGATTCCATTTCAAAGACTTGTGATGATTTGTACACACGAATTGGACGGGTTGATGTTGAAATGATGACAAGAACGGAAAGGAACTTAAAACTTGCGGTTATCGGTATGACGATGGGGATGATTGGAATATGCGCAAGCGTGGCTTCTATGATTTTGTAGAATGTACTGATTCAAATACGAAAGGAGCATCTATGCTATCTGCGCATGAGGATGTTAAGTACGAATACTGGTGCGACGGTGACCTTATTGTTTCGTTCAAAGATAAGAACAAGGCTATAAACCACTACAAGAAACGATGCAAACAAGCACCCACATCCTTGCACACGATCTT
>ENA-OPMR01000232-OPMR01000232.1-human-gut-metagenome-genome-assembly--contig:-NODE-232-length-19432-cov-2.907416_pt1 | contig 19432 bp, 17 predicted proteins | sample MGYA00241532_ERZ501761 | MGnify/ENA primary metagenome ERZ501761 (study PRJEB25962, sample SAMEA2042650) | human gut metagenome | biome: human gut; feature: human-associated habitat; material: faeces... | reverse complement strand
CAAGAACATTTCGAGACCAACCATTTTGCGCTGATTTTTCAATATACCATTTACGCTCCTCTGGATTGGCTATCTTATCCATAAGAACAATATTGTGTCCCCATGGAATTTGTATCATTTGCATAATACTACTAATTACATTTTGTTGTTCATCAAGCGATCACTTTTTAGCGACCGCCTCTTCTATTATTTTGCTCTATATCCATCTTTCGATTTGGAAAGAGTTCCATCCATATATCTCTTTGTGAAGATTTTTGACTGTACGTATCAGATATAATACTTATCCTGTTCTACCTTATCCAGCAGCTCACCTTCCTTGAAATTCTTCAAGGTCATTACTCTACCACAATGGTGACATTTCATCATAACTCTCGGCAGTACCGGATAATTTCTGTTACCTGTAACCATGTATGAAACTTTCATACTCTTCTTGCACTTCTTACAATAAAAATCTATAACTTTTAACTCTTTGTTCAATTCAGTTCGCTCCTTATTCATACAAAATCATCAATCTACAATTCTGTACTCGTAAAGGAAAGGGAAATAAATATCTGCTGCATATCCGGGACAGTGTTGGAATTCCTGGTCACTAAAAAACGAAGAATGAACAGATCAATAGAATAGCAAAGGAGAATAGCATGAAAAAAGTATTATACGAAGAGTTGCTTCCAGAAGAATTTGTCCAGAGAATGCAAGCATTGAGAAAGAGTACACAGAAATAAAAGACAGACAGAACTAAAAAAATCTCCATTGGCTGACAAAACCAATGGAGATTTTTTATTTTTTAAAGCAATACCTGAGAATTGGTTCCGTAAAAGATATCATCATGAAAAGCCAGTTTCTTCAAAATGGACTCCATATATTCCCAATTATCATCTACATCAAATTCATAGCTGTGTCCCCAGATATATAACAACTGTGGTTCATCCGTATCCATATTTAAAAAGCGGTCAATCCCACTCATAATATCTGCATCTGCATGATGGAAGCTAGGCTTAAACCTCAACAGGTCGGATTGTAAAGCAAAACCATGTGTATCTCCCGAAGTTCTTGCATACTGTATTCCGCATTCCTTTAATATTCTGAATGCCGATTCATCATAAGTGCCAAAGGGGAACACGAATCCTGCTATTTTCTGTTCATAGAAAGCTTCAAGATTCCTGATATCTGTTGAAATTTCATTGTATACAGTTTCCTCGTCAAGACCCTTCAGATTGGCATGGGTCAAGGTATGCGATGCGATTTCATGCCCTTTGTAAAGCTCCCTCATATCTTTCTGATTCATCCTGTGGACCACAATATTTCCCTGAGTAAATGTATCGGCTCTTGTCTGGATTCCACTATTCTGGTTAAATGTTGCTTTCATTCCATATTTGTTAAACAATGCGATCAACCGTCTATCCTGTTCTACTCCGTCATCATAGCTGAAAGTGACCGCTTTCTTCTTACCATTCCACATAATAATTACCATACCTTTCTATAACCTGCAAACTTTTCTGTTTCATTGAAAAATCATCTGCGCAAAATCCGCAAAGCAATGTCTCCACACATTCCAGTCATGCTCTCCGGGATAAATCCTTCTGATTTCATGAACACCCTTTTCCCGGATAATTTCATCCTCTGCCAGAAACCTTGGAAGGAAGCTGTCCTTATCCCCTATACAGCGCAAAAATGTATGGAAATAGCTGTTGAACGCCGGATTATCCATTGCCTTTAAATGAGTCTGCTCATAAGGCTTTCTGTCAACTACATCCCTATCCGGGTTTCCTTCAATAAAATCCCTTAAAAAACCGGAGAAGATTCCGACTTCGCTAAACAGATCTGGGTGATCGCATACAGTTCTTGTTGTCTGTACAGAACCCATGGACAATCCTGCCATGCCACGTTTTTCCTTGCATCCACCAAACTGATACTTTTTTTCTACCATCGGAATAATCTCTTCTACCAGCATCCGTTCCAGCAGAACATGGTTTAATCTCTCTTCTAAACCAAACTTTTCTTTTACCATGCCATCGCACATGACAAGGGCAAATGGTTTTATTTTTCCCATTTCAATCAAATTATCAAGTATGATATTTGCTTTCCCTGTTGTTGTCCAGGAAATCTCACTCTCACCGAATCCATGCTGCAGATACAGGACAGGAAGCCCCGCAGACGGTACACATGGCGGAAGATAAACAATAAACCGTTCCCAGTTATTGGAAATACCTGACATATAAAATTCGTGTACCAGTGTTCCATGTGGAATATCCCGTATTTCCGTCAGCTCATTTCCATCCGGCAGTTCAATATAATTATATAAATGGCAGTATCCATGCCCGATGGGCAGTTCAGGAAGCAGAACCTCCTGTCCGTCCACGCAGATCTGTACATAATTCACTGCTGTGGAGAACGGAAGCTCCAGAATCCATTTTTTTCCATCTTTTGTAAATGGATATGTTTTCTCCCCCAGTTTCATAGAAAGCTCTTTTGCATTTTCACAGTCCAGCTGTAAATAATTTTTTCCGTCTTTTTGGAAAACCATGCTGCTTTGTTCCATAAATACCCTCCTTGCTGCAAGTAATAAAACCATCTCTATATGGTGATATTCTCAGAATTTCATCTGTCTGCATGTTCTGACACCATTGACATAAATGTCATTTGCCAGTTCTGTAACAAGCCGCATATCCTGCCAGGTTTCACACTTATTCCCCATAAAAGTAATGTTATCAAAATGGACATCATGGACACGTACTTCTTCTGTTGGTGTCTGATACCCCCGGATCATGGAGACCGGGATATCTCCGTTCAGCACCTGGATATTATCAAAATAGATATCATTAATCTCTCCTTTGGCAAGCTGTTCCGTATATCTGCAAAGCAGAACCTTAATATCGAACAGTTTCTGTTCTGCCTGCTCTACTCTGATATTTTTATAATGTATATCATGAACATGGCCGCCATCTGCCTGATGGATGGAAATCGCCGCACCACCCATGTTTCCTTCATACTGGCAGTGTATAATATCACAATCCTCAAATACTAGGTCGTGGATTTCGCTCTGGAGGGAATAACCAAGCTCTATGGCATTACCGGGTTCTGCATTCCAGATCACGTTATTGTGAACACGCACTTTTGTTACGTCACGTACCGTTGACGGATCTTCAAACAATCCTTGGGATTTGATGCAGATACTGTCGTCTGTGGAACGAATAAAGCAATTTTTTACCTCTACGTCCTGGCTGCTCGTAATATCAATACCGTCTCCCGTTACAATCCTCGACATAATATTCATATCATCAATCACAACATGGTCACACGCTGCAGGAACTACATGCCAGGAAGGACCATCTACAGCAGTAACGCCTTTTAAGAGTACATTATTACACCACTTGGCATAGATAAAGAAACGGTGTGCATTACTGTCCGGCAGATGCCAGCAGGCTCCGTTGATAATTCCGTTTCCTACAATGGAAATATTGTCACAATGGTCTGCGTATACACAACCTGATACAACAGCACCTTCCTCTATGTAAACCGTATCATTGGACTTTAAGGTAAGAACTCCTACATTATATACCTTGCCCCTTTCAAAGCAGATGGTGGTATCTGCCGGCTTCTCAATCCTGTGCGAGCAAAGCACAAACAATGCATCATGAAGACCACCATCTGTCTCTACAGTAAACTTTCTCGGTTCATCAAGATGGATATGGACTGTTCCTCCTTTTACAGAAGGAACTATGCCAAAGCTGGACGGACGGATTTCAAGTTTTTCATATGGTGTATGGATTGAAATCTCCAGATCATACGCTTCGTTATCTACTACTACAACATAGTCAAACGAATCTGTATGGTATACCACACGCTCTGTTCCATTGCAGGTAACACTGTATTTTGTTGATTTTTCCAGTTCATCTACGGATTTTAAAATAAATCTCGGTTCCTTGACCGGGTCCGGATTAGGATAATAAATCAAATCATTTTCAAAATCCTTCATGTCTCTTTCCTCCTATGCTTGTATAATGTTCTCAGAAACAAGGTGGTCACTGCTGTTTCCAATACTAATACGCAGTTTCATTCCGCTGCTGACGGTTTCCATGTTTTTGCCATAATATGAGAATTCTTCCTGGTCAATAAAGAAATCTACATCCTTCTTCTCCCCCGGTTTCAGGAAAACCTTCTGAAAACGGACAAGCTCTTTCTTGGGACGTACTACAGATGCATATAATGTTTCATAATAACACTGGACTACTTCTGCCCCCGCAACATTCCCTGTATTGCACACATTACAATGTACATGTACTTTTTTATCCTGTCCTATCTGCACATCAACGTCCGAAATATCAAACTCTGTATAGGACAATCCATAACCGAATGGATATAACGGCGTATTCGGGATATCCATATATCTGCTGGTGAAACGGTTTTCTGAATTATCTTCTGTAAGTATATGTCCGGTTTTTACATCCCAGTAGCTTATGGGCACCTGTCCCACACACCATGGAATACTCACAGATAATTTGCCGGAAGGGTTTATTCTGCCATACACAATATCTATGATTGCTTCAGCTCCCATAGTTCCTGGTCTCCAGGCCATAATGACAGCCTTGGATTTTTCTGATATCCTCCGCAGATCCAATGGTCTTCCTGCAATTACCACAGTCACGATATTACTTGTACGTTCTGCTATTTTTTCAAATAACACCTGCTGCTCTTCCGGCAAAGTCAAGAACGCCCTGCTGGCAGCCTCTCCTGACTGGGATTCATGTTCCCCCAGTACACATACGACCGTATCTTCATGGGTTATCGTTTCCAGCCACTGCTCATCCCTTGGCTTGTCAGACAATTCCTGTTCCACCTGCCATACCTTACACTCTGCATCAGAAAGAATATTACATCCAGTAATACATTCTACTTCTATCTGCTTTTTTTGTAAAACATCTTCTATTGTTTCAACTGCCTCATGTTCTCCAAAAATTGACCAGCGGCTTAATAATTCTCTTGACGCTGTATAAGGACCTGCCCATATAACTTTCTTCTTCATGCTTAATGGCAGCATCTTATCATTTTTCAAAAGGACACAGCTTTCGCCTGCCAGCTGATATGCCTTTTCCCGGTTATGCAAAGTCAGTTTTCCACTCTTTCCAAGACCGGCAAACGGATTTTCAAAAATCCCCAGCTGATTTTTCATCATCAGGACTCTGAATGCACTTTCATCAACAAACGCTTCCGGAATTTTGCCGCTTTCCACCAGTTTTTCAAGGCACAGCATATAAGCAGGACTCATCATATCAATGTCTACACCGGCTTCTGAAGCCTGGATTGCTGCTTCTTCCATATCAGCTGCCACTCCCTGTTCTTCCAGCTGGCCTATGGAGCCCCAATCTGAAATTACAGTTCCCTCAAATCCTTCCTTATCCCGCAGAAGCCCTTTAAGAAGTTCCTTATTTCCGCTTATCGGTTTACGGTCAATAGCATTAAAAGCTGTCATGACCATAGCAGGCTTTGCTTTTAATGCCATACGGAAAGGTTTTACATACTGCTCCAGAAATGTCCGCTGGGATATTTCAACATCATTATATTCCCTTCCCGCATTCACAGCCCCATAACCTGCAAAATGCTTCAGGCATGCCGCTATTCCGGTATCAGCTTTCTGCTGATAGCCATCTACCATTGCTTTTCCCATGATTCCGTTTACATATGGGTCTTCTCCAAAGGATTCCATCATCCTTCCCCATCTGGGATCTCTTGAAACATCAATCATAGGAGAAAATGTTGCCCTTAGCCCTTCTGAAGATGCCTCCGAGGCAGCTATAGAAGCCGCCTCAGACACCAGTTCCGGATGAAATGAACACGCCTGCCCCAACGGAATCGGAGCTATGGTCCTGCACCCATGTATGACATCTGCCATAAACAGCAATGGAATATGATGGGGATGCTGTTCCATATATCTGCTCTGGATATCATAAATTTTATCTTTACCGATCACTCCAAGCACTGAACCGGCATATTGAATGATCCATTCCGGTGGCAACTGTTCGCCAACAACACCTGTGAGCACTGCCTCTTTATCGAAGTATGCGCCAGTGAGCTGCACCATCTGTCCTATTTTTTCCTGTAATGACATTTCTGACAGCAATTGCTGTAATTCATGTATTTCCATATATACTCCTTATGTTTAATCCGTTTATTTCTAATGTTCATTTCTCCATAGATCAGCCCGAAGCATATAAGACCGTATTTTACTCAAAGTAGATTGTCTTGCCACTTTCTGCGGACTGGTAGATTGCTTCCAGAATACGTGTGACAACTGCAGCCTGTGCAGGCTTCACAACCTGTTCTGCCCCATCAACAACGATGTGGTAAAACAATTCCTGTTCATAGTCTGCTGCTGACTTTTCTTTTCCTGAGAAAAATGCTACTCCACCGCTTGATAATTCCGGTTTCTCTACTACCTGTGTATTATGGTGGATGTAATTGATCCTAAGGCCATCTTTCATATCAGCTCCGGCTTTGGTACCACACAGGCTTGTTTTTGCCTCATCAACCTCCAGTGTGTTCAGTGCCCAGGCTGATTCCAGTTCGATCACTGCCCCATTTTTCATACGGATAAAGCCAAAAGCAGAATCTTCTACACAGAACTTATCCGGATCCCAGTTACCAAATGCATTTCCCTGGTCTGTCTGATCAGACAGCTTGTGGAAGGAAGCTCCCGTAACAGACTGCACTTCATAATTATCCATCATCCATAATGTCAGATCCAGTGCATGTGTACCAATATCAATCAGAGGACCGCCGCCCTGTTCTTCTTCATTCAGGAACACACCCCAGGTCGGAACAGCTCTTCTTCTGAGTGCATGTGCTTTGGCAAAATAGATTTCTCCCAATTCATCACTTTTGCACATTTCCTTCAGATACAATGAATCTGTACGATAACGGTTCTGATATCCTATGTTGAGAACTCTGTGTGTTCTTTCAGCAGTTTCGACCATCTTCTGTGCTTCTGCATAATTTTTTGCCATTGGCTTCTCACACATGACATCTCTTCCTGCCTCCATTGCTGCTATAGAGATTTCTGCATGGGAACGGTTTGGGGTAGTTACATATACAACATCCAGATCTTCTTTTAGAAGGTCACGGTAATCTTCAAATACTTTTGCATCTTCTGTGCCAAATTTTTCTTTTGTCTCCTGCGCACGCTCTATGATGATGTCACAAAAAGCCACCACCTCATAGAGACCACTTTTCTGCATAGCCGGGAGATGTTTTCCGTTAGCAATCCCTCCACAGCCTACGATTCCTGCTCTTAATTTTCTCATGGTATTTCCTCCTTATTTGCACTTTTCTGTGTTATATAACATATTTCTCCAGATATCTTTTACTGAGAATTAAAGACTTCTCCACCTTTTCCTTGGAATCCTCAAATGCTTTATCTTCTATTTCGATACATGTACAGCCATCATATCCTATATCAGTAAGTGCTGACACGTATTTTCCCCAGTCCACATCGCCAAGTCCCGGAATCTTAGGTGACATATATTCCAGCGGATAAGCCATGATGCCACAGGACTCTAATTTATCCTTGTATATCTTGATATCCTTGTAATGAACATGGAATATTTTATCCTTAAATTCATAAAGCGGGCGGATATAGTCGATCATCTGCCAGATAAAGTGGGATGGATCGTAATTAATGCCAAGATTATCACTGTCCAGGATCTTGAAGACCTCTCTCCAGATTGGCGGAGTTGCCATCAGATTCTGTCCTCCGGGCCACTGTTCCTCACCAAAAAGCATCGGGCAGTTTTCAATTGCTATTTTTACGTCACATACCTCTGCCAGTTTTATGATTGGTGGCCATATTTCTTTTACAAGTTCAAGATTTTCCCGTACATTTTTGGTCTGATCCCTTCCGATAAATGTTGTGACCATGCCAACACCTAACTTTTTACTTGCACGTATGACATTCTTCAGATGTTCAATAGCAGCATTTCTTTTCTCTTTATCTGCCGTCATTACGTTAGGATAATATGCCAGTGCAGAGATTTCTACTCCCACTTTTTCTGCATATGCCATAATATGGGCTGCATATTCATCATCCTGGTTTACCCGTTCTGCATCTATATGGCTTACACCCGCATATCTTCTTTCTGCTTTTTCTTCTGGCCAGCATGCCACTTCCACACATTCAAATCCCTGCTCTGAAGCAAAATCCATCATTTGTTCATAAGTCCATCCGTCAAGGATTGATGTAATAAACCCAAGTTTCATTGAAAAATCCTCCTGTATCTGTTTTCCCTATTTTGCCCATGGAGTTGGTGTAAAATCTCCACCCCTGCACCATTTCAGATAATTCAGTGCATGAAGCTGTCCGGTCATCTCCAGTTCTCCGGAATATACAGGATCATGGTATCCCTCAATGCAGATATCGTCCTCATATCCGTTACTTCTTAAAATAGAAATAATATCTCTCCAGTTCGTGTCACCAAAGCCCGGCATACGATGCCATACAAATGGGACTGCGCCTGATATGCCACTATGTCTTACAGCATCCCAGTCTATTGTTGCATCTTTTCCATGTATATGTACTATTTTTTTGCACCATTTTCTCAGCTCTGTTACCGGATCGATAAGCTGTACCATCTGATGTGTCGGCTCCCATTCCAGTCCGAAGTTATCATTCTTTACTTCCTCAAACATCACTTCCCACGCTTTAGGGTTAAAACCGATATTACATGTCGCATGTTCCCATGTTCCATCCATAAGGCAATTCTCAATTCCCAGCTTCACTCCCTTTTCTTCTGCAAGATCAGCCAGTTCCCGGAATACCTTGCCAAACTCTTCATATGCGGATTCTACCGGCTTTCCTTCCCACGCTCCTGCAAAAGTACTCACATGTGTAGCTCCGAATTTTCCGGCAGTGCAGATTACATTTTCCAGTGTTTTCCTATGCTCTGCGTACTGGATAGGATTGCAATAGTATCCAATTGTCGTGATTTTGGAATCCGTACCTGCCAACAGTTTTTCCGTGCTCAATGCCAGCTTATCAAGGTCAGTCCCTTCCAGTGACATATGGAAATTAAGAGAAAATGTCTCAAATCCTTTTCCAATAAATCCCTTTAACCATTCTTCTGCCTTAGCTCCAGGAACGCATGTTCCTATTTTTATCTGTTTCATACTTATTTTCTCCTGTTCCTTCATAAATACTTATGATTCATACTGTCTATAATCAATCACCTGGTTTGTTTCTGCTGATTGGAAAATAGCTTCCATTAGTTTCATTACACGCATCACCTGGAAGAGCTTAATCTCCGGCTCTGCCCCATCTCTTATAACTGCTGCTACATTCCTATGGAAATCCGCAATATCTCCGGACACATGTGGCAGCTCTTCTTTCACGATTGTATCTTCCCGTCTCGGAGCCATGGTTTTGGTCAGACCTGCTGCTGTCTTTACCGGCACTACTTTCTCTTCGGTTATGCCTGTTTTCCGTATGATCTCACCATTTAACTGCCAGTCCCTGATTACCGCAGTACCATCTTCACCCAGTACATACCATCTTGGCAGGGAAATATAATTATTGGTACCTACTTCAACTAAGACTTCCGTTCCGCCTTCAAATGTCAGGATTGTGGTGAACCCATCATCCACTTCCTGATTGGTAATATGGGTAAGTGATGCATATACAGTTTCAATTTTTCTATCTCCGTAAAGATACAGAATCTGATCCAGCAAATGTACACCCCAGTCAAGAACCATTCCGCCACCATGTACTTTTTCTTTCTCCAGTCACCCGGAATACCCCTTGAACCATGCACACGGCTTTCTATCCGGAAGACATGCCCCAGCTTCTGCTCCTCTACAAGCTTTCGTATGATCAGGAAATCATCATCCCAGCGCCTGTTCTGGTGTACTGTCAGGAACTTTCCGGTTTCTTTGGCAACATTTTCCATCTCCTGAAGATCAGAAGATGACAGAGTCACCGGTTTCTCTGATATCACGTTTTTCCCCGCATGCATAGCACGGATTGCAATCGGCTTATGGCAGTCATTTGGAGTGGCAATCAGAACGACATCAATATCCGGGTCTGATAACATTTCCTCTTCCGAGCCATACACAGAAAAACCTTTTTCTTTTGCTTCTATTCTCTTTTCTTCCTTGATATCATAGATACCACCAATTTCAATTTCCGGTACATTTGACAGGATTTCTGTATGCCATCTGCCCATTCCACCATATCCTATCAGCCCGTAGATTACTTTGTTTTCCCGCATTTTATACCTCCAATTAAGGAACAGCGGCTAATGAACACCATCAGCCGCCGTCTCTTTTACTTACTTAATTCATCGTTGATTTCTTTAAGAATCTGGTCACCGCCCTGACTCTTCCAATTTTTAACGAAAGTATCGAATTCGCTGATATCTGCTTTTCCCATAACGATTTTTGAGAATGTTTCTTCTTCCATTTTCTTCAGATTGGCCCATTTTGATTCCATTGTTTCTGTCTGACCGTTATATGCATTGTAAACAGGTACATATTTCTCATTTACAGAAGGAGCATCTCCAACCAGGATGGCCACAAGTCTCGGAAGGTTGTTTTTGGCAATGTCACTGTCCAGATTCCATTTATCCAGGCTGAAGTCATCGTAAGGCTCTTTTTTCAGTTTTTTAACTGCTTCCATATCACTCTTTAACAGTTTGTGTGTTGAGAAGTCAACATCATCCATGGTGGTTTCTCCGGCAAGATATTTGGTCAGAACATCATAAGACACTTCAATTTCATCTGCATTGTCATAGGTGTTGTACAGAGGATAGAAGTCCGCAGTACCCATCTCTGTGGTAGAAATACCTTCGTCTACCCATTTCTGCTCATTTTTGATCAGGTAATTGATAATCTTAAATGCAGCTTCCGGATTCTTGCATGCTTTGCTTGCTACTACATATTGTGTTGTAGGCTCTGCCATATGAGTGTAATAGTTTCCATCCTCTGACAATGGTGTAAAGTATGCACGCCAGTCTGCCGCACCTGCCAGTGTAGCATCTGCCACTGTGTAACCAGACCACCATGGTCCAAAGAAGATTCCAACCTTGCCGGCCAGAAGAGGTTCTTTACTGTCACTTCTTACAAGCATTTCCGGGTCGATCAGTTTATTTGTATACAGTTCTGAGATTTTTTCCAGTGCATCTCTGGTTTCCGGCCGGATAGAACCATACTCTACAGTTCCGTCCTTACCCTGCAGCCAATACTGTGGGTATGACTGGAAGCTACTGAACAGCGGATCCAGTCCATACTGGTTTCCTCCGATTGCATTCATATGATCGGAATTACTCGGTCCGAGAATACCAATAGTATCATCCTCTCCATTTCCATCCGGATCCTGAGTAACAAACGCTTCTGCTACCTTTACCATCTCATCCCATGTTCTCGGAGCCTCCAGTCCAAGTTTGTCCAGCCAGTCCTGACGGATCCACATTTCATTGATTCCACCTGCTGTTATGGCCGGAGCCGGAATCGCCATCAGTTCTCCATCTTCATTGGTGATACATTTCTGCAGTTCTTCACCGCCGGATTTCACATAACTTTTCAGTGCATCTGAAGCATAATCATCAAAATACTTATCCAGTGGCTGGATCATATCGTATTTCAGAAGCGCTCTGTACTGTGTTGCATTTACGTTCATCAGCTCCGGAATGTTATTGCTTCCGATACACAGATTCATTTTCTCTTCAAAGTCTGTGGATGACGCAACCCAGTCATATACAACTTTGATGTTAAGATCTTTTTTCAGAAGATCTAAGTATGTATTATCATCATAAGCCATTCCAGCCGGAAGCTTGGCATTCGGGTTCAGAGAACCACCAAGATGAACCGTTACGGTTTCCGGGTATTTGGACAGCGGCAGATCTTCTTTAGCTGTTCCTTTTGCCTCACTTACTGCCTCTTTCTGTGCGCTCTCATCTGATTTTCCGCATCCTGCCAGTGAGGTAACGGCTAACGCCATTGCACTGGCAAATGCGATCAACTGTTTCTTTTTCATTCTTCTTCCTCCTTTTTTTATCCTTTTACTGATCCCAGTGTAATACCCTCTACAAAATATCTTTGCAGGAACGGGTAAATGATCAGTACCGGTATCATAGCTATAAATATTTTTGCAGAGTCCAATGAAAGGTTATTTAATTTCATTGCCTGCGCGATCTGATCCACGTTCATTGTGGAATAATCCAGAGTTACTACCATCTGCTGAATGTAAGTCTGCAGCGGATAACTGCTCTGTCTTGTACTTAAAACCATTCCCTGGAAGAATTCATTCCAGTACATAACCATGGTGAACAGTGCAATTGTTGCAACCATAGGTTTTGCCAGCGGTATGCATATGGATATCAGATTCCTCCACGGTCCGCCGCCATCAATATAACATGCTTCTTCCAGCTCTGGTGGAAGATTTTTAAAAAAGTTCACTGCAAGGATTACATTAAACACCTGTAGTCCTGTTCCCAGCACCAGTCCCCAGATACTGTCCATCAGATGGTAGCTTTTCATAGTGATATACCATGGAACAGTACCTCCGTTGAATAACATGCAGAATACGAAGATCCACATAAAGATATCTCTCTTCGGGAACTGCTTTTTCGTTCTGGATAACGGAAATGCTGCCATAAGGATACATACCATACTGATTCCTGTTCCCAGTAAAACCCTTTTAATAGATACCAGAAAGGAACCAAAGAATGCGGTCTCTCCCATGATCTTCTTATAGGAGAGCAAGTTGAAGCCAACCGGCCAGAGAGCAACCTGTCCAGCATTGACTGCTTCCCTACTGCTCAGGGATACACAGAGAACGTACCATACAGGTACAATACAGATCAAAGCAACTGCAATGAGAATCACTACATTTAAAATATCAAAAATCTTTGATCCGAGGCTTTTATTCTCAATCATAGTTTGTCACCTCCTAAAACAGTTTATAACCGGTAAATTTATCTGCCAGCCAGTAACCAACCGTAATCAACACAAGACTGATCACAGATTTGAATAATCCAACAGCTGTTGCCAGTGAATACTGGAGATTCTGCAAACCGGCTCTGTATACCCAAGTGTCAATAATATCACCTGTTGAGTAAACCAATGGGTTATACAGGTTGTAAACCTGGTCAAATCCTGCATTCAGGATGTTTCCAAGCGACAGGATAGCAAGAAGTGCTACTGTTGTCTTGATGCCCGGTAAAGTCACATGCCAGATTCTTTTGAATCGTCCGCAGCCGTCTACTGCCGCAGCTTCGTACAACGATCCATCCACGCCAAGGATCGCCGCAAGATAAACGACTGTGTTATAACCGAATCCTTTCCAGATATCCGTACCGATTACCAGAGGCTGGAAAAGTTTTGCTTCGCCAAAGAAGTTGACCGCATCGCCTCCGAACAATCCTATGATCTGATTCACCGGTCCTGTATACCCGAAAATATTCAGCACGATCTTCGCGAGAATAACCCATGACAGAAAATACGGTAAATATACGATTGTCTGGATCGGACGTTTCAGTTTCTTCAATGCCAGTTCATTCAATAACAAAGCAAAGACCAGCGGGAAAATAATATTTCCGATAATCTTGCCAAGGGCAATGACAACTGTGTTACGTAAAACCTGTGTAATGTCACTCATCTGAAACATATACTTAAAATTAGCCAGACCAACAAATTTTGAATGGAGAATGCCCTGTCCAGGATTGTAATCCTGAAAAGCCATGACAATTCCGAACATTGGAACAATGCTGAAAAAGAACAGCCACAGGAGAGCCGGTACCAGCATTATGTAATAATGTTTCACAAACCTTTTAATGTACATGAGTAAACCTCCCTTCCTTTTTGTTTAATATACACTATGATACCTCCCTTCCTTTTTTTAATTATTTTATCTTCTTCCCCCATATCCTGCTAGATGATATTGTTTCTAATCTTACCAAATATTTTTTATCACAAAAAAAATGTCCGATGAAAATCAGACATTTTTACTCTCTTTTCTGTATTCCGAAGGCGTACACCCATGCTCCTGTGCAAATACTTTTGCAAAATAATGAAAATTATCATATCCAAGTTCTACGGCAATCCTTGTAATGCTCTTCTTTCCCTCCTCTATCCATTCCGCCGCAGTCTTCATTTTCCTGTGTATCACATATTGGTGAAATGTTTCCCCCGTCATCTCCTTAAACCTTGTACTAAAATAACTCCTGCTCATCCCTATCCGTTCTGCCACGTCTTCAGATCGAAGATTCTCCCCGATATGTCCATCCACATACTTGATAACCGCTGCAAAAGCACTGATATCATTTTTCTGTGATGAGCTAAGACTCTCTTCATAAATATGTTCCCTCCAGCGGTGCACCCAGTCCAGCATCTCTTCAACCGTATCCATCGATGGAAATTCCCCTTCTCCATCTGACAGGAGCTGAATATTATGAAAACTCTTAACAAAAATCCTCTCCGCACTCCGCAGACTGATTTCTTTTGTTTTCTGACAGAGATCTTCAAATTCTTTCTCACTGAAAATCCATCTGGTGTGCATCCATCTTCTGTTCAGTTCTTCAACTTCTTCCTGTTTTTCCTCCTCAACTTTTTCCTGTTTTTCCTCTTCTGCATGTCTGCATGTACTTTGCTCTGACCCGTTCCAGTATCGTTCCACACTCTTCCGGGGAAAAACTGATCTTTGAGATATAGTCTAACGCACCCATACGGATTGCCGTCTGTGCATAACTGAAACTCTCATATACAGAAAGAATTACAAATTTAATTTCCGGAAATTCCTCTCCGCACATCTGCATAAGTTCCAGTCCATCAATTTCCGGCATATCTATATCGGTAAATACAATATCCACCGGATGATTTCGGAGAAATTCAAGGGCTTTTCTCCCATTCTGTACATCTCCCACTACCTCGAATCCATACTTTTCCCAGTCCACAATAGCAACCAGACCTTTTCTGGCAAGTTTGTCGTCATCTACAATCAATACGTTCATCTGTCTGTCCCACCTTATTTTCTTCCAATGTAACCTCTTTGTCTTTCTCTTTTTTTTCTTCCGGTTTCCGGACAGGAAGAAGGATCGTAATTTTGGTTCCGAACCCTTTTTTGCTGTTTACAAACAAACTCGTCTGTCCATCATAAAATGATTCCAGCATAGCCTTGACGTAGCGCAGTCCGATACCTCTGTTCTCATTCTTCCAGTATTCCCAGTCATAATCAAACGGCTGGTTGATCTCATCAATCTCCTCCTGATTCAGTCCCTTTCCGCTGTCAGAGATAGTTACAACAGCAAAATGCCTTGCCACATCTTCAAACACCTGGATGCTGATCTTCTCATCATCCCCAAGACCATAGCGGATCGCGTTCTCCACAAGTGGCTGAAAAAGCATACGGACCGTTGGCTGGTCAAGATAACTGCCATCTTCTATATTAATCTCAATAATAAAATCATACCGCATCTGCTGAAGTGCAATATATTCCTTTACAATCTCCAACTCCCTCCGCAACGTTGTCTGGCAACCTTCTTTGCCCAGATTATAGGAAAGAAGCTTCTTTAGTCTCTGTACAAACTCACTGATCTCTCTTTGGTGACTCATTTGTGCCATCCACTGAATCGAATTCAGTGTATTGAGAAGGAAATGAGGATTAATTTGATAGAGAAGTTTCTCAAACTCTATCTTCTGTATGCTTTTTTCCTTTTCTACCATATTGCTGATAAGATTCTCAATCTGTCTCTTCATCTGTTCTACTTCCCTCATCAGGCTGTCAAACTCTGCAATGTCCGACTCTTCATGTACTGCCTGAAGAGTGCCATCCCCAATCTGCACCATCTGTCTGCGGAATTGACTCAGTGGTCGGCAGATCATACGATAAAGATAGAGGACAGACATGGAAAAGATCAGAAACGTTACAACTATGATGAGTGTCATCATCATTTTCCACTGGTTACTCTCCTTGTGATATATATTGTCAGGCAGTGCCACTGCATTAATGTATCCCATCTGACTCCTGTATGCCATGATCTTATAGTCCTCTCTCGTCTGGACTTCATACTCCCCCTTTGAGAGTGATGCAGAAAACAGTTTCTGTCCCTGTATAATGCCAGGATTTACGCTGTATTGTGCAACCCCTCTCTCATCCGTCTGAATATAAGTGTAGGGATATCCTTCCTTATTTATTTCTTCCGGGGTCTTCATATCAGCCTCTATTTCTGTGTATATTTCCAGTTTTTTCCCATTGCCCAAAACTACTTCCCTCATGACGGAAAAAACTGTTTTCTCACTACTCCCAAGAAAAGACGCATGGGCTGCCTGCATAACATTTCCCGCACACTTCACAACCTTAGGCAATGCGTTCTGTCTTCCGTCCAGTGTTCTGACATTCATACCGCTGATAAGTTCCCTTTTCTCTTCCTTGTCATAATAGGTAGCGCCTACCAGTTTTGTGTTGACATATCCTAATCCCGAAAGTTCTTGTCTAAGGGATCTCTGTTCAACAAACCTGTCAAAATTATCCACAGCATCAAGATAACTGTCCGTTACGTTTCCGATCAGACCGTCCGGTCCCATATAGTTCACAATACTGAGCATATCATAATAGGCTTCATCCGTATTCTTCGTAATCTGATCCAGATACATTTTCATGTTATCCTCTATACTGTCATTCTGTATCATTCTCAGTTCCATATAGGATACAATTACCGCAGCCAGAAGGCTTGTCATCGCACACATCGTCAATATGCCAAGCATTTTTGCCTTCAATGTTTTCTTCTTTTTTTTCCGAGCTATCCCCATATACCTGTTTCTCTCCTTAACTGCATCACTAAAAAAGACTGCGCATCGGCAATATCCCGCCAACGCGCAGTCTGTATTCTCTGTATACAAAACTCCTGACAAACACCTGTCATCAGATATCCGTGACAATTGTCGAATTTTATATAGTATATCACACGGTCTGAATAATGTAAAGCAGTTGTCCTTCTGACAGCAGTAGAAGGAGAACTAGCATGAGCAAATATATTCCCGATAATCAAAAACATCTTACTCTCGAAGATTGCAAATACAAAGAATGTCTTTCACAGTCCAGGGCCGGTATAAACATGACCAGACACGAACTGCATCAGGAAGATATGGTCATCACGCCCCTGATTTTTCAGGGCCAGTCTCCATATCAGATTATGACGAATCATCCAGAACTCGATATATCCGTGAGAACTCTATATTCTTACCTTGATAAAAGAATCCTGTCCGCAAGAAACATCGATCTGAAACGTCAGGTAAAATTCAACCCCCAAGAGAAAGCCTTGGTGGTCGAACACCGTATGATGTAGCACTTGCTGTCCTTGGTTTCATACAATGCCTCTCCAATCTTCTCAATCAATGTCACATCTGCGACAGCTACTTTACATCTGCGTCTACAAATATCTGCATTCTTATATCCAGTTAAAATCGCCACCTGTCACCGCAAGCGATAACAGCTTATCCATCTTCTCTACCTCTTCAACGCCTCTAACCATCTGAATAAGCTTCGCAGATTCTACAACTTTTGGCATCTCCTCATCAGGTCCTATCTCCATATCTGCCTCTTCTCCACAGTATGGACATACCAATGTTGGTGCAATTTTTAAATCCAGAAACCTGCTTCCACACTCTTTACACTCATAATAACCGCACTGCTCTGTGCCATCCGGTACATAATACATATATAATTTCCTGCCTTTCATTTTCTTTAGTTTTATTTCCATGTCTTCCATACATCCGGCCGGTACCCGATTGTTGACTGCCTGCCGTTTCTGACCACCGGTGTCTTAATCACCTGCGGATTTTCAAGCACTTTATCCAGCTTGTCCTCATCTGCTATGTACTTTATAAGTGCCAGCAAATCCTTATCTTTGCCATCCCAGTTAATCATATTGTCAAGACCGCCATTCACCTGAGCGACAGGATTAAATTCGCCCTTGCTCATGCCTTTTTCCTTCATGTCGATAAACTGAAACTTTATCCCACGCTCCTTAAAAAATCGCTGTGCTTTCTTTGTGTCATTACATTTCTTTGTTCCGAAAATTTGTATGTTCATGCTATTTGCTGTCCTTGGTTTCATACAACGCCTCTCCAATCTTCTCAATCAGTGTCACATCCGCCGGCAGCCACCACACGTATTGTTTTCATATTGCCTTAAGCTCCTGTGTATTATTTTGTATGCTTTGTTGTAAATTGCTCTGCAGATATCGAAGCAGATCCTCTCTTACAGGGTGGCGCATCTTCATCTCAAACTTGGTGGAATACCATTTTTCTCCAGCTCCTTAAGCGTCTGGAGCAACGGCATACTGCCTCCCACAGCTCATTCCAGCCTGCATAGCCCATCGATACAAAGTATCTAAACCATATGCGCCATGCCTCATAAAACAAGCTGTCCTTGTTCTCCTCAGCTAATGTCACCAAAGCATCACACCTTACTACATAGTCCTTATCCTTTGTGAAACGACCTGTTAATATACCATTTTTGTAAAGCTCATACAGATTTTCAAGGGCAGCCTTTGCTGTTGTCATGTCAAAATTACAGGCCCCACTTTCGTTGATTTCATTGAATTTAATGCACTCCCTATAGTTTTTTTCTATAACGTTATCTGATACTTTATTTTCCATATTATCACATTCATCCCTTTAGCACCATCTCATGCCACTCTTCTCCACCCCAGGTAGAGTCAGCAATCCCCAGATCCTGCAATCCAAACTTCTTATACATCTCCACCTTCTGCTCTAAGCATGTCAGAAACAGCTTTTTTCGTCCGTTTGCCTTTTCACGCCGGCTGTAGCGGTACACGAGTTCTCTGGCAAGGCCCTGTCCACGATACTCCGGAAGCACGTCAAGGCCAAGAAGCATCACATTTTTACCATTCTCATCACATAAATCGATGTCTGTAAAGAACTCATCCCTGAACTTTTCCTCGTCTGTTGCCACACCATTTAAAAAGCCCGCCAGCTTACCGGTTGATTTGTCAATTGCCACGAGAAATAGCTGTGGTACCTTTGCAATTCTCTCTGTCATTGCCTTTGGAGAACATGCCTCATTCGGTGGGAAGCATATCTGCTCAATTGCTATTGCCTGTTCTACCTCGTCTGGGTTTATACTTCTAAATTCAAAATTGTCTGTCATTTTTTATACCTCATTCTTCTGTTTATCATATGTTAAGATTTTTGTGTTACCGGCCACTCTCAGGCGTGAACCGTAAAATTTTTTGTATATGTATATAATACGTGTTTTTGCTGATATAATCAATAATCCCCCCAAAATACCAAAATCAGCCACAAAAGCATTTTACTGCTTTTATGACTGATTTACGTTGAAACCTGACAAAAACCTCCAATTATTTTTATCTACTTTTCACCTATTCCACATTCTTTAGTGCCATGTCCATCGGAATTCTCTTTATTCTAC
>ENA-OPMR01000217-OPMR01000217.1-human-gut-metagenome-genome-assembly--contig:-NODE-217-length-21108-cov-3.131383_pt1 | contig 21108 bp, 21 predicted proteins | sample MGYA00241532_ERZ501761 | MGnify/ENA primary metagenome ERZ501761 (study PRJEB25962, sample SAMEA2042650) | human gut metagenome | biome: human gut; feature: human-associated habitat; material: faeces... | reverse complement strand
CGCTGTATAAGAATTTCTGACTATAAAGCAATCCTTATCTAAATGACATTGGGATTTTACTCCCACGCCCCTAAACTTATCTGGCTTTATCTTCCCTGACTTTTGGCAGCTCCTTCCCTGCCGTTTCCTGCTTTGCCTCCGATGTTTTTCTTGCCGCAAAAGCATCTGCATTATACTTGTACTCCTGTGGTTCAGCTACCATCGGTGAGTAGATGATCTCTCTTTCTGTATCCGGTGCTTTCTGTTCCTTATCCTTTGTGTGCTCCATACGCTTTTCCTTATCAAACTGCACAGTCATATCCAGATTATCCAGCTTATCAATCGAGGCATCCAGATGCAGCTCCATTGATACAAGCAGTTTTTTCACTGCTTTCATAGGGGCAAGCACCGCCTTTGTGAAAGGGTGTTTCTGTTCCTTCTGTGAATAATCCACCTCCGGCTTATCTGCAAAGGTATGGAACGCATTGTTTACGATCTGACCAGCTTCACGGAGTCCCTTTGCAAGAAGTGCTATCCTTGCAATATCCCTGTCTGTAGATACAATCATATCTTTTACCGCTGTTCTGACATTGAGAAGTCTTTTCTTAATTCCTACAAATTCTGTCACCCTGTAAAGTGCCGCCCTGCCCTTTGCCTTTGTTTCATCAACAATATTCTTGGCAGTAGATTTTACCTGTACCTTTATCTCAAATACCTGTGACTTTATCTGCTCACATCTGGCATTGAGTCGCTCCTGTGCTTCTGTTAATGCTTTTTTTCTTTGGTACTGGTTTATTCCAACTCTTAAGCATTTTCCTTCCAACTGTCTCTGAAAAAACCGGGAAATATTAGATATCCTTGATTATGTCACAAACTCTAAACATTATGAAAGAATTTTCAATATCACGATTACCCGTTGCATAACTGCTGACAATTTTCCCAGGCAATAATTCTTCAAAAGACTCTACATCAACTTCAAAATCTTTTCCTATACTGATTCTAGCCTCTCCATTTTTACAATATTCTTTCTTAAAAATTGCAATCTCATATTCATTCGCTGTTCTCAATCTTTACCCTCCAATCTTATACTATTTTTGAAATAATTTCTTTAAATCTATCCCGATCCCATTAAAATTAGGCTCTAATAATATTGATTCTTTCAAATTTTTCCAAAATGACTTCTTTATACCATCATCAAAAAAGAATTCTCGAATATCCTCATCTAAGTATATGTTTTGCTCTTTACAGTCTATAAATTTGCTCTTACCATCATCAATACATGCTTCTCCTGTAAGAATAAAAGAAAAATTTCCTCTTCTCATTAACTTTTACAAATTCCTTGAACGCCTGTGCAATCACATCGGCATCCTTACCCTTAAAAAATACAAGGTATTTTGGCGGCTCCGTGGTCTTATCCCGCTTCACAGCGAAATCTACATTGTACTTTCTTGCCACACGCTCAAAAGCCTTAATGTTATCATCCGTGACCTCTATGGACTTCGCACCCGCTCCCTGACCGACCAGCTTTTTCACCGGTATTTTCCCGTAGGAAGGCTCTTTATGCTTCTGATGCTCCAGATACATCTTCATTGCCTTCTGCAAAACGCTTGCGGTCAGCTTGGAAGTCTTGATTGCAAGAGCAATGGTTTTCTGTGTTGTTTCCTCCTGCACGGTGTACCTCCTTCCTGATCTGTCCCTCTCCTGTCAGGGTGGAACTAACAGCCTGTGGAGCTGTATTTTCATTCCCATATCTACAATTCCTCTCCTTCCTCATGTTCACTGTCCCACCAGTTCAGTTCTTCCTCATAAAAATCATCCAAAGCAGACCTGAGTTCTTCCTCCTGCTTTTTTTCCTTTCTAACATCCCTCACTGCCTTTACGACAACTGCCCCTACTGCAATCACAATCAATAACTTCTTAACATTTTTTCTTCCTTTCCACTTCTGGACATTGTGACCAGAAGTTGTTGCAATAAAAAAAGGTAGATACAAAATCTTTCGATCTCATACCTGCCTTAACGCTGTTACTTCCCTATAAACCACTTGTATGATTAAATTATCGCATAATAATCGCAATACCCACGAACTCCATCTTCCCAACATTGTTTTAATGATTTTACTGACTGTTTAATATATTCATGATCAGAAGCTGCACGAGGTCCAGCGTATCCATTTCCTGCGTCCCAACTTTCCCATCTAAATTTTACATCTTCAATCTCTTCTGCTCCTGTTATTGTTGAAATATATACATCTCCAGACCAGCCAACTCTTAATTGATGTGATATACAATCATTTGCATTAGCAATCATATCTTTATATATTGATTCTGTGATATCCTTAATATTTACTATTTTACATTCCTTATAATTAAAACAATTATTCAATTCTATTTCTGATATATCTCCTTTTGAGAAAAAAACAGGCATAAAATGTGATGGTAAGTCATTTTTAAACGAAACCGTATATAAATAACACTGATCCCTATCAGAAGATACCTTTCTCAGTATATCTCCCCTTGAGCTTATTAACGTAAGTTCAATTTTTCCCCTTAATTGTTCGCTTAAAAATTCTATCGTCTGGGATCTATTTTCAAAAATTCTTACCTTCGTACCTTCAGACTCTAATCTACTTATCAATTCATCATTATACTGACCTATGTCTTTCGAAAACGCAATTATGCATTTTTTACTATTCCTCATAATGCTACGCTCAACAATTTTCTGAAATTTAGTAACAGAAAATTGTTTATACAAGATATCCTGATCAATCTGTAAGGCAATAAGTCTATCAAACAAACTATGCAAATATATCTATTCTGCCATTATCTCTTATCAATTTACATTCTTTCTATTTTATAAGATAATCTTTTTCATCATACATTAATATAACTTGATAAAACAACCTCACCAGACAAAATCCAGTGAGGTCACATAATTACGCTTTCTGTTTCGGTACAAACTCAATCTTAAGAGCCATTCCCATACCATCCGCTAATCTTTTCAGTAAATTGACAGAAGGATTTCTTGTTCCATTTTCAAGCTTACTAATATCAGCCTGATTAATACCAGTACGCTCCGCAAGTTCTTTCTGTGTAAGATTCTGTGATGTTCTTGCATCTACGATAGCTCTGATAACATCCATATCTGGCTGAATCGCTTCATACTCTTTTCTAAATTCTTCATCCTTCAACTGATTAGAAAGCATATCATCAAATGTTCTCATTCTTCATCACCCTTTCTATGAAATCTTTTCTTCTATCTTTTGCAATCTGTATCTCCTCTTTGGGAGTTTTCTGTGTTTTCTTAACAAAACCATTCGTCATTATAATTTTTCCCTCATAATAGAAAAAATATAATACTCTGGTAATATCGCTTCCGAATTTGCATCGCAATTCAAAAATACCATCTTCCAGATGCTTGCTATATGGTTCCCTAAGCATATTTCCTTTTTCCTGCAAAATTCCCATCAAACCATATATCTTAGCTCTCATCTTAGGATTAACAGAGTCAAGAAATTCCTCTACAGGAACTTCTCCATTTTCTTTTTCATATGCAATCAATTTAAAGTCCGCCATGCAATCTCCTTTGTAGTTATTATATGGCGCATATACCATATTGTCAATTATCCATTTAATCTAATCATACCTACCTATTTCTCTAAAAAACGTGTAGTAAGTGTGTAGTAGAGCACTTTTTCAGCTAAGGAATGGCTTATTTACAGGCTTTGCGGGAGTATCTATTGATATTGCCGTGACACACGATCAATTTTACTAAATCAATTTAAAATACCTCAACGCATCCTTAATGTACTCCACCTTCTCCTGTGGACACTGTTTCACCTCTGGATTCTCTTTCTTAGACTTATTATAATTCTCGCCCATATCCAGACCACACATCCGTTTTACCTGTGCAATGTAAGAAGTATGCACATTCACACCATACTTGTCCTTCACATATTCCTTAATCTTTGAATAAGTAGCCTTTTCTTGTGGGGTATAATTACTCTCTTCATCAGGCTCCATTGTAACCTCAATCTTAGGTGTATCTTTTTTTAGGGATAATTTGACAACCGTCTCGACGTGATAAGTATTCGGAAACATATCCACGCAGCATATCTTCTCCACTCTATACCCTCTGTCCATAAATATCTGCAAATCCCTTGCCAGGCTTGTTGGTTTGCATGAAATATAAACCATATTCTCAACACCATACTCTATGATTTTCCCAATAGCCTTCGGATGGATACCGTCTCGTGGTGGATCAAGAATTATATAATCCGGTTTTTCCTCTATCTCATCAAGCACCTTGAGCACATCACCTGCGATAAATTTACAGTTATCAAGACCATTAAGAGCTGCATTTTCCTTTGCTGCGCAAACTGCCTCCTCAACTATTTCGACACCTACTACTTCCTTACACACCGGTGCCATAAGCTGCGCGATGGTGCCGGTTCCGCTGTAGAGGTCGTAGACTGTTTTACCGTTTAGCGAATCCTTGTCATCTCCCAGAATAAACTCTCTCGCTGTCTCATAGAGCACCTCCGCTCCGAGTGAGTTGGTCTGGAAAAATGAGAATGGGGTGATTTTGAATTTCAGACCTAAGAGCTCCTCGTAGAAATATGAATCTCCGTAGAGCACCTCTGTGCCCTCGTTTTTGACCACATCTGCCACGCTGTCATTTCTTGTGTGTAAAACGCCCTTGAATCTGCCGTCATAGTGCCTGGTCAAAAGCGCATATCTAAAGCCTGCTAGCAGCTCCTCCTCGTTGAAGCCCTCTGTCTGTGTGCTAGTGACAAGGTCGACTATGATTTCACCGGTTTTTGTTGCCTTTCTGACAAGCAGATGCCTCAGATAGCCTTTGTGTGTTGCTCTGTGGAAATATGGGATATTGTTTTTTGAAAAATAATCAAGTGTTGCCTTTAATATTGTCCTGAAATCCTCATCCACTATCTGACAGTCTGATACTGTCACAAGGTCATAAAAGCTTCCTCTTTTGTGCATGCCAAGCGCAAGAGGGCCATCCTTATACTCATCACCGAAGGAAAATTCCATCTTGTTTCTGTATTCACTCTTTTTCGGACTTCCATGTATCCCTATAAACTCATATCCTGACTCTTCCTCAGTGCCGATGGCATCCGAAATAAGCTTTTTCACCTGGGTAAGCTTCATATCTAGCTGCTTTTCGTAAGGCACTGTCTGATATGTACAGCCCCCGCACATTCCAAAGTGAGGGCATGGCTCTTCTGTCTCCAGAGGTGATTTCTCAATTACCTCCATGAGTCTGCCCTCTGCCCTTTGATGCTTTACTTTATTTACAACAAATTCCACCTTCTGTCCCGGAATTGTATTTTTCACAATTACTCTGTCGCCATCATCTGTAACGGCTATTCCCTTGTTTGGGAAGTCTACTCTTTCTACGGTTCCTGTTCCTCTAAATCCTTTTTTCATGTAATTCTTATCTCTCTTTATACTTTATTATTCCTTTGTATGTCTGACTTCAAATGCCTTGCTTCACACATAAAGAAAAATGAGGACTACATATGTAGCCCCCATTATCTAAAAACGATTATTTCTCTTCTTTAGTCTTTGGTGCCTCTTTTTCCTCTTCAGCATCATCATCGTCTTCATCCTCGAAGAAATCATCATCGAATTCATCATCATACTCATCATCGAAATCATCTAAATAATCCGGTGTGAAAAATCTGTAGATACCATATGCCGCTGCTGCAACTGCAACTAATACACCAATGATGGCAAATATGATAACAGCCTTGGAAGGCTTCTTGTCTTCCTCTTCTTTTTTGAGAAGGTCATTAAGCTTTGCCATGCTGAGCTTCTCTGCAAGCTTGTTGTCCTTTAATAATTCTTCAACTTTACTCATAATTCAATCCGCTCCTTTTCCAAAAGTAATTGTCAAATGCTATTTGTTAAATCCATTATAGCATATTATATCCAATTTTCCTATAAAAATTACAATAATTTTAGTCAATTTTTTTCAATTTGGCAAATGAAGCAAACATCTTTTTGGTACCGGCCTTGTCAAAGTCCACAGTGACCTCATAATCCCTGCCGCCTTCTACGATTGCCATGACCTCTCCCGCGCCAAACTTGATGTGCGATACTCTGTCTCCTACCTTATATGAAAGGCCGCCGGTGGTATTGGCACTGGCAAATGACTTCTGATTGCTCACAGGCGTGTAGACAGGTGTCCTTGTACGCTGTGTATTAAAGGTGGTCGCATACTCTGTGCCGTATACAGGTGTCTTTTTGAAGGCCTCCTTAGCCTTTCTGTACGTGCTCTGCGAATTTCTTTCAAGGTCATCATCACGGCGCTTTGGCTCATAAACCTCGCCTGCCATAAGCTCACGCGGAATCTCTTTCACAAATCGCGATACCTTGTTGAACTGTGTCTCTCCACGCACCATACGCATGCGTGCAGATGTGATTGTAAGATGCTCCTTGGCTCTCGTGATGCCAACATACGCAAGACGCCTTTCCTCCTCTAACTCGCTTGTCTCATCATCACTCGTGTTTGAGAACGCGCGACATGGGAAAAGGCCATCCTCCATGCCCGCCAGATACACATTCGGAAACTCAAGTCCCTTAGCACTGTGCAGAGTCATAAGAACCACATAGTCGCTGTTTTCGTCAAGACCGTCTATATCGGCTACAAGCGCTACCTCCTCCAAAAAGCCACTGAGAGTAGGATTCTCCTCCCCCTGCTCGTAATCAACAGCCTTGTTTATAAGCTCATCAATATTCTCAATACGCTGCTCTGCTTCATCCGTGCCCTCTGCCTTCAGCTCATCGACATAGCCGGTCTCATCGATTATAGCCTGTATGAGCTGCGAAACCGAATCCATCTCGGCTCTCGCACGAAGTGACTGTATAAACATCACAAAAGGCTTTATCTTGCCTGCTGACCTCGCCATGCCAGACACCTCATCGACATAGCGCAGTGCCGTATAGAAATCTATCCCCTTCTCAAGAGCATAATCTGTCACCTTATTGATGCTCGTAGCTCCGATGCCGCGCTTTGGCACATTTATTATTCGCTTTACCGCAAGGTCATCATGGCCATTGTCAATAGTCTTTAAATATGCAAGAATATCCTTTATCTCTTTTCTGGCATAGAAATTCACGCCGCCGACAATCTTGTATGGGATGTTGGCAGCAATAAATTTCTCCTCGAAAAGACGCGACTGTGCGTTGGTTCGGTAAAGCACAGCACAGTCCTTATAGCGCGCCTCACCCTTTCTCACGAGTCTCGCTATCGAACGCGCCACATAATCCGCTTCCTCGAAGCCACTCTCAAGCTGTTCAAAGGTAATCCTGTCTCCGGCCCCGTTGTCAGTCCAAAGGCGCTTGTCCTTTCTACCCACGTTGTTGGAAATGACGCTGTTGGCGGCATCTAGGATATTCTGGGTAGACCTGTAATTCTGCTCAAGCTTTATGACCTTTGCATCCTCAAAATGCTTCTCAAAGTTTAAGATATTGTAGATATTGGCACCTCTGAACTTGTAAATGGACTGATCATCATCACCCACCACACACAGATTCTTATACTTCATGGCAAGAAGCCTGATAAGCTCAAACTGCACGGTGTTTGTGTCCTGATACTCATCCACCATGATATATCTGAAGCGCTCCTGATAGTAATCCAGCACCTCTTTATCCAGCTTAAAAAGCTCTACTGTCTTCACAAGCAAATCATCAAAATCGAGTGCGTTATTCTGCTTTAGGGCATTCTGATACTCCTTGTATACAAGTGCCTGCTTGCGCTTCACGAAGTCACCTGTGAAGCGGTTTTCAAACTCTATCGGATCAATCATCTCATCCTTTGCAGATGAAATGACATTTAAAAACATCTTTTCCTTATACATCTTGGTATCTATCTCAAGACGCTTGCAGATGTCCTTCATCAGAGCCTTCTGGTCGTCAGCATCATATATTGTAAAATTCGTGTCATATCCCAGCCTGTCAATATACCTGCGCAGTATACGCACACATGTCGAATGGAATGTAGAAACCCATATGCTTTCCGAACCATAGCCCACCATATCATCAATTCGCTCACGCATCTCTCCCGCAGCCTTGTTTGTAAAGGTGATTGCCATGATATTGTAAGGATTGACGCCACACTCATCTATCAGGTAGGCAGTCCTGTATGTAAGAACCCTGGTCTTGCCACTGCCTGCCCCCGCTAAAATAAGAAGCGGTCCCTCCGTGGTCAAAACGGCCTCTCTCTGCTGTTCATTCAACATATCTAAGTTCATCTGTTTTCCTCTCAATTCTCCAGTCTTATTACAGGCACACATACCATAAATACAAAAATAATTTATTTACAGCATATCACAAACATATGTTTTGCACAACCCAATATGAGAAAAATCAAAAAAAACTTGTCATATAGTTTTCAATACTATATAATAAAAGTCTGAGGTGATGATATGGAGAATGACGTTAAAGAATTTTTATCAGAATTATTAAAACAGCTTAAATCAATAGATTACATAAAGCCGGAGGATATACCAAATATTGATCTGTACATGGATCAGGTCACAACCTTCATGGACGAGCAGCTCGCTGCATCAAAGCGCTATGAAAGCGACAAAATCCTTACCAAGACAATGATAAACAACTATGCCAAAAACAATCTGCTCCCTTCTCCGGACAAGAAAAAGTATTCTAAGGAGCATGTGCTCACACTGCTTTTTATATATTATTTCAAAAATATATTGAGCATCAACGATATACGCTCGATTCTTAATCCGCTTACCGAGAAGTATTTCGGTAATGATGACGGATTTACGATGCAGGATGTCTATACTGAGGTTTTCAGCTTAGAGGCGGAGGAATCGCAGAAGCTCCTAAAGGATCTCGGCAAGAAATATAAGATTGCAGGTGAGACATTTGAGGATTTTCCTGATGAGGATCAGAAATTTCTTCACACATTCAGCTTTATCTGCATGCTGAGCTTTGATGTCTACATCAAGAAAATGCTGATTGAGCGCATGATTGACAATCTAAATGAAGAAAAAGAGGCTTCTTCCCATGAAAATACACATTCTGGAAAGGAAAGTAAAAAAACAGGCTCAAATTAATGAGCCTGTTTTTTCCCCCTATGATAAACTAATCCTCTTTGTCAGAGCCATCCTCCATGCGTGAAAAAACCATATCATATCCATCGTTGCCGTAGTTTAATGATCTGTTCACACGGCTGATTGTGGCTGTGGAAGCCCCGGTCTTTTCTGCTATATCAAGATATGTCTTCTGCTCTCTAAGCATCTTTGCCACTTCAAATCTCTGTGATAGAGAAAAAAGCTCATTTACAGTACAAACATCCTCAAAAAATGTATAACACTCTGCTCTATCCTTGAGACACAAAATAGCATCAAACAAATGGTCTACTGCTTCTGTTTTAAGATTCTTGCTCATCGTGTTCTCCTTTTTCATGCGATTTATTTACATTTAATTTTAACATATTAAAGTTTTAAAGTAAACAGCTTTCTTGCAATTAAATTATGATATGTTATACTAATGTTACTATCGCCTAATAAATCAGAATGGAGTAAATTGAAAATGAAAAAAGTAGGATATTTCTTTTACACATTTGTCCCACTGCTTGCAGTTGAGGCAATTCAGACTATCGCCTTATTCTTTATGATGGGCATGGGAGTGTTTGGACAGGGTTTTGTCGGAAAGCTTGCTTTTCCGTCTGCAAACGTATCGGACCGCCTTGAAAAGACATTTACCTCTGTAAATTTTAACATGATGATTATGGTCATCTATGCACTCATTACCATTGCGATTTTTGGCATGTGGTACTATGCCAGATACGAAGGTAATTTTCTTCCATCCCCTAAGAAAACTTTCACTCCCATGATGATTGTGGCAATCGTCATACTCGTGCCGGGTACACAGTTTGCTGCCAATTTCATCGCTAACTTAACCGGCTACATCCGCCCCGACTGGCTGCAACAGTACAATAAGCTTTTTGAGACATCAGGCATCACAGATACCACCTTTGTAACAGTACTTTATTCTGTAATACTGGCGCCAATCTGTGAAGAGCTTATATTCCGCGGTGTAACCATGCGCTGTGCCAGAAAGGCTTTGCCATTTGCCCTTGCCAATCTGATGCAGGCTGCACTTTTCGGACTGTTCCATCTCAACTGGATTCAGGGCATATATGCCTTTGCACTTGGCATAGTGCTCGGATATGTGTGCGAACGCGGTGGCTCTATTTACTACTCTATGGGGCTTCATCTGCTTTTCAACCTTTGGGGCACACTTTCAGGATTTTTCCCTGATCCCGGTAATAGTGTAGTGGTCTTTGTGGTTGTGATTGTGGTTACAATTGTTTCACTGGTGGTCGGATTTGTACTGTTTAACAAAGGACGAAGAAAGCTCCCCATAAATTCTACAGGAATATAGACACGCCCGCCAGACTTACTATCATCATAATCATGCCGGCGAGCAGTACTCCAAGCATGACAGCGGCAACTGTTGACTTGAAATCCATATCAAGGATACTTGCCGCAAGTGTTCCTGTCCATGCACCTGTTCCCGGAAGTGGGATACCTACGAAAAGTAAAAGTGCAACAAACAGACCTCTTCCGGCCTTTGCCTGAAGCTTCTTGCCGCCCTTCTCTCCTTTTTCAATGCAGAAGCTGAAGAACCTTCCAATAATTGGTTTGTCTGCTCCCCAGATGAGAACCTTTCTTGCAAAAAGATAAATAATTGGTACCGGAAGCATATTTGCAATGATACAAACGATAAATGATGGCACTATCGGCAGCCCCATCACCTGTGAAACCGGAACCGCTCCTCTGAGTTCAATAAGCGGTACCATTGAAATTAAAAAGATGTAAATATATTTTTTTAACATGAATAATTCTCCAAAAATTTAATTAGTGTATGCATCTGCTCATCAGTTCCTATGGATATGCGCAGATAGTCGTTGATTCGCTCAGGTGAGCTGAAATGTCTGACAAATATATTGTCTGCCTTAAGGTCCTCAAAAAGCTTTGTTGCAGAAACATTTGCAGGCTTTGCAAATATAAAGTTGCTCTTTGAGTCACAGAATGTAAAGCCAAGTCTCTTAAGCTCTTTCTTTGTCCACTCACGTGTCTTTATGACCTTTGCTGTGGTCTCTTCAAAGTATGCTCTGTCTTTTACCGCTGCTGTAGCTGCTTCGATTGTGATTCTGTCCATTGTATATGAATTGAACGAATATTTCACATCACTAAGATACTTGATAAGCACAGGACTTGCCATGGCAAAACCAACTCTTGAACCTGCCAGCGCGCGTGATTTTGAGAATGTCTGTACCACGATGACATTATCATATTTGTCAATGAGTGGAAGCGCACTCTCCCCGCCAAAATCTACATATGCCTCGTCTACTACAACAATTACATCCTGATTGTGCTCTATTATATCCTCTATCTCATCAAGAGGCATAAGCTTTCCTGTCGGAGCATTAGGGTTCGGAAATACTACTCCGCCGTTTGCCTTATAGTAATCTGACGGTACTATTGAAAAATCATCAGACAGCGGAAGCTGCTCATAAGGGATTCGAAGCATATCTGCCCACACATCATAAAATGAATATGTAATATCAGGAAACAGTATCGGCTTTTTCGAATTGAAAAATGTCATAAAAATCATGGCAAGTACATCATCAGAGCCAACTCCGACAAACACCTTCGAGCTGTCTATCTTATAGAAATCCGCAATTGCATTTACCAGCTTATCAACCCTTGGGTCAGGATACAGTCTTAAATCATCTGTATTGAAATTACTTAAAACCTCCTTCACTCCCGGCGCTGGCGGATATGGATTCTCATTTGTATTTAACTTAATAACACAGGTATTCTTTGGCTGTTCTCCCGGTGTATAAGGTACAACCTTTCGAATGTTATTTTCCCAGTCTCTCATTCTTTTCCTCCAAATTTAATTATATGTCAGCCCATACATATTTACTGATTATTCAATTTTCTTCTCAAAAAAACATGATATCAAACATAAAATCAGCGTTTTTATTCACTTTAAAATATGCACCCCAAAAAATGCTAACAATTTTACTTTACCTCATTTACTTATGTTTGTAAAGGTTGTATATTACACTTAATCACTATTTTTTATATATATTTTTATCTATTTTTAATCAAGGGGGATTATAAATAATGACTAAAAATAATTCAAAGGACCTCACTGTAGGTTCTCCTACCGGGCTCATTCTGGGCTTTTCCCTTCCATTGCTTCTCGGAATGCTTTTCCAGCAGGTTTACAGCCTTATGGATACTATAATCGTCGGCCGTTTTCTAAGTGTTTCGGCCTTAGCCGCAGTCGGCTCTACCGGAAGCATCTGCTTTCTCATCATCGGCTTCTGCCAGGGTGTGTGTGCCGGCTTTTCACTTCCAATAGCCCAGCGCTTTGGTGCCAAGGATGAAAAAGGACTTAAAAAATATGTAGGAAATGCAGGGATTGTGTCTGTAATTATCGCAATAATCATGACGGCACTCACTGTGCTTCTCTGCGGTCAGATTCTGACCTGGATGAATACGCCAGGCGACATTTACGACCTCGCCTACCAGTATCTGATTGTCATATTTGCAGGCATTCCTGCCACAATACTGTACAATCTGCTGTCAGGATATCTGAGATCTCTCGGCAACTCGGTCATACCTGTTATTTTCCTTATAATCGCGGCTGTTCTAAATATCGGTCTTGATTTACTTTTCATTCTGGTATTTAACATGGGCGTGTTTGGAGCGGCTTTTGCAACCGTACTGTCACAGGGTATATCAGGAGTGCTGTGCATCATTTACATAGCAAAAAATGTACCTCTGCTGCATGTAAGCAGAAATGATTTGGAGCTTGACTCTTCATATGTCAGAAATCTGATGGTCATGGGACTTCCTATGGGCTTTCAGTATTCGATAACCGCTATAGGCAGCGTCATACTGCAGACTGCCGTAAACGGCTTAGGCTCCATCGCAGTTGCCTCAATGACCGCTGCAAGCCGTATTTCAATGTTTATGGTGTGTCCATTTGACGCACTCGGCTCCACAATGGCCACCTACAGTGGACAAAATGTCGGCGCAGCCAAATTTGAACGTGTAAAGAAGGGGCTTATTTCAGCCTCAGTTATAGGATCGGTCTATTCGGTTTTGATTTTTGTGGCACTGCTGTTTATAGCCAACTATCTGATTTACCTGTTTGTATCACCAAGCGAAACAGAGGTTGTCGCACAGGCTCATCAGTTTCTGCTGATAAATGCATTTTTCTACATCCCGCTCGTTCTGGTAAACACAGTCCGTTTCACCATACAGGGCATGGGTTTTTCCGGCTTTGCGATGTTTGCAGGAGTAGCAGAAATGATTGCGCGTTCGCTCATCGGACTTGTATTTGTACCGATATTCGGCTTTTCTGCCGCCTGCTTTGCAAGCCCACTCGCATGGATTCTCGCAGATGCCTTCCTGGTGCCTGCATTCATCCACTGCCTGCATAAATTGCAGAAAGCAAAATCTAGTCAAGTTACAAGTCTTTATTAAAAAAGTCATTACCAATGATGTATTTAATAGTGTATTTAAAAATTAATTTATTTCACAACCTAATGAAAGCACCGGCGAACATACTATATATTGAGCTTTACGAAGCAGCTTAGAAGCAGTTAGAATTATGTCCATATACAACAATGCCCCAGCATGGACGCTGGGGCAAGTTTTTATAAAAAATATATTATAAGTTTACCGCATCTATAAATTTTTGGAACGCTGCACGTCCCTCATCAGTGCACTTGTACACTCCTGCACACTCAAGCACTTCTTTAAATACAAGTCCAATCTCCTCATTGATGATATCATCAATATTAGACTCATCAATCTTATCATACTTAGACATAAACTTAAGAGCCCAGTCAGCATGTGATGCAAGAGTCTCAGTCGAATGCAGATCCTTTCCTGTAAGGATTGCATCCCTAAGCTCTGCCATCTCACCTTTTAATCTGGCCGGAAGCACTGCAAGTCCCATTACCTCGATAAGTCCGATATTCTCCTTCTTTATGTGATGAAGGTGGGCATGCGGATGATATACGCCAAGCGGATGCTCCTCTGTTGTGATGTTGTTTCTGAGCACAAGGTCAAGCTCATAGTCTCCGTCACGACGTCTTGCTATAGGTGTGATAGTGTTGTGTGGCTCTCCATCTGTCTCTGCATAAATAAATGCTTCTTCATCTGTATAGCCTCTCCATGCAAGAAGAATCTTATCTGCAAGGTCAATAAGCTTATCCCTGTCTGCGGACTTGATTCTGATAACAGACATAGGCCATTTTACGATACCTGCCTCAACATCCTCGTAGCCCTTGAATGTGATTTCTTTCTCTATCGGAGCCTTTGCCATAGCGAAGGTATAGTGTCCGCCCTGGAAATGGTCGTGACTTAGGATAGAGCCTCCAACGATTGGCAGATCTGCATTTGAGCCTACAAAATAGTGTGGAAACTGTGTCACAAAATCAAGCAGCTTTCCAAATGTGGCACGCTCGATTTTCATCGGTGTATGCTTTGAATTGAACACGATACAGTGCTCATTGTAGTATACATATGGTGAGTACTGGAAAAACCACTGGCTGTTGTTTATTGTAACAGGGATAATTCTGTGGTTTTCTCTTGCAGGATGGTTTACGCGGCCTGCATAGCCCTCATTTTCCTTACAAAGCTGACACTTTGGATATGCGCTCTGCTTTGCATTTTTAGCGGCAGCAATTGCCTTTGGATCCTTCTCTGGCTTTGAGAGATTGATTGTCACATCAAGTGTGCCATACTCTGTGTCTGTGGTCCATTTCATATCCCTCTTTATGCGCTGTCTTCTGATATAATTGCTGTCACAGCTTAATTTGTAAAAATAATCGGTTGCCGCAAGTGAAGACTCATTGTCGTATAAATCCTTAAAGCGAGCTCTGATCACGCTTGGTGCATTTACAAGGCAGCCCATCAGCTTTGTATCAAAAAGATCCTTGTATACAATACTGTTTTCTTTCATGATGCCATTATCATATGCGTATGTCATCATATCCTCGAGTATACCCTCAAGCTTCTCCTCTGCCTCTTCCTGTGTCCATGCCGGCTGAGCCTCTACCTTTTCAAATGTCTCATCCTCGATATCGTCCACTCCGAGTACCTCGAGAAGTCTGTTTACTGTGTATACCTCATCAGCAGGGTCAACAAGTCCTGTTGTAAGACCATATTTTACTAATTCTAATATTCTCTCCTGAATCATGTCATGCTCCTTAATCATTGTCGGGAAAAACCTGTTTATCCGTTACTGTTATTTCATATTGCTAATTTTATGCCAGACGGCTAGGTCCGTCTCCAATTGAAACAACATAAAACTCAGGTGTCTTTCCAACCTTCTCTTCATATGCCTTTGTCAGGTTTGCCTTAAACTGATCAATAGCCTCGTCCTTTACTATGCTGACTGTACAGCCGCCAAAGCCGCCTCCTGTGATTCGTGATCCGATAACACCCGGAATCTTCCATGCCTCATCAACAAGTACGTCAACCTCAGGACATGATGTCTCATAATCATCACGAAGTGATACATGTGAAGCATTCATAAGCTTTCCAAATGTCTCGATATCATTTCCCTTTAATGCTTTAACAGCCTTGATGGTACGCTGGTTCTCATAAACCGCATGCTTGCCTCTCTTACGTGCAACCTCATCCTTAATCGCATCCTTATGAGCCTCGAACTCTTCATCTGTCAGGTCACCGAGAGTCTTGATGTCACATACTGTCTGTAAATCCTTAAGAGCCTGTGCACTCTCATTTCTTCTGTCATTGTAAGCACTTGTTACAAGGCTGTGCTTAACCATGCTGTTTGTAACCACGATCTTTGCACCGTCCAAAACGATTGGTGCATACTCAAAATCAAGAGTATTGCAGTCAAGGAAAATTGCATTGTCCTTTTTGCCCATTGCAGATGCAAACTGATCCATGATACCGCAATTACAGCCGTTGTAGTTGTTCTCTGAATACTGACCGATAAGTGCAATATCCTGATTTGTCACGTCAAAGCCGTAAATATCCTTTAACATATATCCTGTAACCACCTCAAGAGATGCTGATGAAGAAAGTCCTGATCCGTTTGGAATATTTCCGAATAAAACAATATCAAGACCGCTTTCAAGCTTCATTCCGCGTCCCTCGAAGGCCCACATAACGCCCATTGGATAGTTTATCCAAAGTCCGTCCGGATCAGGTGTAAACTCATCAAGTGATGACTCAATCACCCCCAGATTGTCAAAATTCATAGAGTAGAAACGAAGCTTCCTGTCATCGCGCTTTCTTGCTGCCATATACGTACCGATGGTCAGTGCACATGGGAACACATGTCCTCCATTGTAGTCAGTGTGCTCACCGATCAGATTTACACGTCCAGGAGCAAAATATACTCTGATATCCCCATCTGCTCCAAAAAGCTCCTTGAATTTGTCTAATACGTTCTGCTGTATCATTTTTTCTTCTCCTTTGCTGATTGTATTTGCGTTAAATTGATAGTTAAAATATTTCGTTCTTTCTTTATAACTCTATTATAACTGCACATTTTTACATTGCAATACATCCGACTGAAAATGCAACATAACAAATCAAATCATGCAACAAAATTACATATGTTATTATTTTATTTTTTAAAATTCTTAATAACATCAAGTGCCGGCAGCACATTTCCATCATAGTCAAAGAGCGCCTGGTTTGCCCACTCATTACCGCATGGTCCCGGATCATTCATGTACTTAAGCGAAGCAGGTGTAGCCCAGCCTGAGCCCGGTACAGGAATCCACGCAGGCTCCCACCAGAAAAATCCTTTTCCGTGGTCATCCACCACATTTGCCACTCTGTTTAAGAAATCCTTTGTAAAGTCAGCCTGTCCCTCAATAGTCATAGGATAATCTATCTTCTCAACAAGCTCCGGTTTTGTCGCATAACCCTTGCGCTCAGAATCAGCAAGCTTCTCGTACTCCTGGTAGCTATCCATTGTAAAGCCCATGGATACCTCAGCGATGATAAGGTCCTTATTGAAACGCTTTGCAATATCGTTCATATTGAACTCAAGCTGATCGAGAGAGCCGTGCCAGAAAGGATAGTATGACAATCCGATATACTCAAACTCCTCTCCTCTTTCGATGAAGTTTGTAAACCATCTGACATAAAGCTCATTGTTTCCACCATTATCAAGGTGAATCATAATCGGAATATCAGCATTTACCTTGCGGCAGGCACGTATTCCGGCATTCACAAATTTTGCTATATTATCGTAGTTAGGTACCTTTCCCTCAGGCCACAAAAGTCCGTTTGAAAGCTCATTACCTACCTGAATCATTGTGACATTTACACCAGCCTCAATAATTTTTGTCAGATTTTCAAGTGTAAAATCATATACAGCCTGCTCCAGCTCTTCCACGCCAAAATTCTTCCATGCCTTTGGCTTAATCTGCTTTCCCGGATCTGCCCAGAAATCACTGTAGTGGAAATTCAAAAGCACTCCAAAGCCTGCATCTGTAACCTTTTTTCCGATAGCAATAGTCTCAGCCAGGTCATTGTTACCCGCACCGTAAGGCTCACCATCCTCTGATTTTGGGTCGTTCCACAGACGAAGACGGATTGTGTCAACATCATGCTCCTTCATGATGTCAAGAATATCCTTCTCCTTTCCATCCTCGTAGTATTTTGCTCCGCAGCGTTCCAGCTCTAGCAAGGTTGATAAATCCATACCCTTAATAAACTTTGACATTTTAATTCTCCTTAATTCTTATATCATTTATCCTTATATCATTTATTTACACCATGAGAGCAGTCCCAGTAGTAGTCTCTGCTCTCAAAATGCGTAATAATATTCCTGACAACCTTAAAATGCTAGATTCCGCGGAAACAGAATGTGAATTCCATTTTCTCTGAGGCATCAAGCAGGTACTCCGGATGAGTATGTGCGCCCCAGCTGTCGTCTCCGCCTACACCCATCTGCTTCTTTGCCACACGGACAACAGTATAGTGTACAGGTGGAAGCTCAAAGTGATGTGCAGCATTTTCCAGCTCATGTGGTGTATATGGCAGTGCCGAGAACGAAAGCTCATCACCAAAGAACAGCATGCCTCTGCCCTTCTTATCCATTACCTTTGCATATCTTACTCTGCACTTGTTGCCGCTCTCCTGCGGAACGAGATACTCTGCGACATTGTCCGCCACTTTATTCTCGTATACACCATACTTTCCGCCATGCTGTCTGTCCTCGTATGTCTCCTGTGGTCCGAGTCCGTACCATTTCACTGTATCATAATCGGCATCCAGCTTGAACATCATGCCAAACTCCGGCATATCGCCAAGCTCCTTTACAGGGTCATATGACAGAGTTGTCTCGATTGTTCCATCACCAAACACTCTGTATGTCACCTCGCATGAGCTCTGCGGTGTGGTAGGCATGAAATAAGTGTATGTGATGGCGATATTGTTATCATTTTTTTCTACCCTTGGTGATGTATCTGCAAAGCGCTGATTCTGTCTGGTGGTCACATACATGCTGGCAATCTTCCACTGTGCATAGCGCTGTGGCATCATGTTGCCGGAATCATTGTTGGTAGGTGTTCTCCAGAAATTCGGCAGTGGGATAGTATTTGGAAGCATCTCGACGCCACCATATACATATGAAACCATTCCCAGATTCATTCTTGAGAAAAGTGCCTTAAAGTTCTCACCTCTTACAAGGATATTTCCGTTTCCAACAACAAGCTCAACTGATTTGTCGCATGAATACTCACTTACAGGCTTCTTTATCATATGCTGTCCGAATGCAATCTCATATCCTGCCTTTTCCCATATGGTGTTTTCCTTTAATACAAATGATACCACAATACAGTACTCTTTTTCCACATCTATCATGGAATTTTTAAGAGTCACCGGCACCTCATAGCTTGCCCTCTCCATCGGTGGAACAGATATCTGAAGCTTTGTCCTGTAAACCTCCTCACCGTCTGCAAGAAGAATGGCAAAAGCATCAAAAACCGATGTATTTACAAAGAGATTTTTGTTTGTGACTGTAAAGATGTAGTCGCTGTCAAAATCAACCGAGATATTCTGATAATTGAACTTCACCTCCTGCATCTTTGGAGAAGCCTCTCTCTCTCCGCCGTAGCAGATGCCGTTTCCGCTGAAATCTCCATCAGTAGGCCTGTCGCCGAAATCTCCGCCATATGTGAGGAACCACTTGCCGTATCTGTCCTTTTTATAGATTGACTGGTCGATATAATCCCAGATAAATCCGCCCTGATATCTAGGCTCGCGGTCTGAAAGCTCTGTGTATTTATGCATAGCACCGCAGGAATTTCCCATTGCATGTGTATATTCGCAGCAGATAAACGGTTTCTCAGGATGCTCTGCCAGGAATTTTTCAATGCCTGCAGCCGGAGTATACATCTGGCTTTCCATGTCGCTTGTGTCATTATAGCTTCTATCGTTAAATACTCCCTCATAATGCACCAGACGATGCTTATCAAGCTGTCTGAAAAGCTGTGACATCTCATATATGGTCTTGCCGCCAAACGACTCATTGCCGCATGACCAGATAAGGATTGCCGGATGATTTTTATCCCTCTGATAGCATGAGTTGGCACGGTCCAGCATCATTTCTCTCCACTGTGGCTTGTCCTTTGGCACAACAAAGTCAAGGTCAACATAGCCCTTATTATATGCCTCCCATGTGCCATGACTCTCAAGATTGTTCTCCGCTATCATATAGATTCCATAAATATCGCAAAGCTCATAGAGCATGGAATCATCAGGATAATGGCTTGTTCTTATAGCATTGATATTGTTCTTTTTCATTGTGACAATATCCTTTATCACCTCATTACGGTTTGGCACACGGCCTGTTATTGAGCTGAACTCATGGCGGTTTACACCCTTAAATACAATACGCTTACCGTTTAGCTTCATAAGTCCGTCTACCATCTCAAATCTTCTGAAGCCCGCCAGCTGGCTGATAAACTCGGTCTCATTTCCATGCGTATCTTTAACTATAATTTTAACCTCATACAGATTCGGCTTTTCAGCGCTCCATAACAGAGGATTTTTCACATTACATGAGCCATCGCAAATTTCCTTATCCCTAAGCTCTATGTCAAACTCTTCCAATAAAAGTTTTGCCCTGTCATATTTTTCCACAGACAAATCGCCCAGCTCATAAAGCTTTACACTTGCAATACCATCACCATCTGCCTTTATTGACACACTAAGTGTACCCTCGTCAAAGGTATCATTAAGTGTAGGAACAACTGACAGATCCTCCACATGTGCACAAGGAACGGCATACAAAAATACATCTCTGAAAATGCCTGAAAATCTGTAAAAATCCTGATCCTCACACCAGCTGCTTGATGTCCATTTCCATACCCTGACCGCAAGCTTGTTCTCACCCTCGACAATATAATCAGTCAGCTCAAAATCAGACGGATCAAATGTGTCCTCACTGTAGCCGACATAGTGTCCATTCAGCCAGAGTGCAAAACCGCTCTCCACTCCCTGGAACGAAATACACACCCTCTTGTTCTTCATATTCTCAGGGATTGTGAAATACTTCACATAGCTTGCAACCGGATTAAAAATCTCAGGTACCTCGCCCGGCTTTATAAACTCATCAGCCTCCCACGGATATGTGGTATTCGTATAGATTGGCACGTCATAGCCTTCCATCTGGATATGTGCCGGAACCCTGATCTCATCCCAGCCTTTGCAATCATAGTCAGCTGCCTCAAAGCCACAAGGAGCCAGGGACTGATTCTTTGCATATGCAAACTTCCATAAGCCGTTCATATCATATCTCAGGCTTGATTTTCCTTTAATTTTCTCCAATTCATTTTTATAGCATACATGATCCGAATGAGCCGCAAGTCTGTTCTGCTCAAATATTTCCGGATTCTTAATGATATTTGAATCAAAATTACTCATATTTTATACACTCCTATCTACTGTATTTATTATTTAATACATGTCTGTTTTAAACACAAAGCCCTCTTATAAGACGAAGGCATGTATTTTCTACCATCCCTTTAGTGCAGATATCCTAAAATTCAGC
>ENA-OPMR01000187-OPMR01000187.1-human-gut-metagenome-genome-assembly--contig:-NODE-187-length-24453-cov-1.601197_pt1 | contig 24453 bp, 15 predicted proteins | sample MGYA00241532_ERZ501761 | MGnify/ENA primary metagenome ERZ501761 (study PRJEB25962, sample SAMEA2042650) | human gut metagenome | biome: human gut; feature: human-associated habitat; material: faeces... | reverse complement strand
CCCCGTGGAACGACAGTTGGGTGATGCCTTCCACACAAAGTTACATGGCACAATTGGTAACTGATGCAGGTGCGGATTACATCTACAAAGAAAACACTTCTAACAGTTCCACTCCCATCGGACTGGAAACAGCTTACAAACTGATACAAAAGGCCGACTACTGGATTAATGTAGGCATGGCTTCTACGTTGGATGAATTAAAGACGGTCAATCCTAAATTTGTAGACGCCAAAGCTGTACGCGAAAAAACTGTTTACAACAACAATTTACGAACAACACCGACAGGAGGTAATGACTACTGGGAATCTGCAGTGGTACGTCCCGACGTCGTATTGCGTGATCTGATTCATATCTTTCACCCCGAACTCGTATCCGATTCACTTTACTATTACAGACACCTGGAATGAAACAGCCTGATAAACGTACTCCCTTTTTATTCATTACACTGGGTATAGTTACCATACTGTTATTACTGATAGACATGGCAACGGGAGATACATATATTCCTATCACCAAGGTATGGGCTGTACTCACCGGAGGCGAATGTGACGAAATGACACGGAATATTCTCCTTTCTATCCGTTTCATACGGGTAGTGGTAGCGGCTTTGATAGGAATAGCACTCTCCGTTAGCGGTTTACAGATGCAAACAGTATTCCAGAATCCGTTGGCAGATCCTTACCTGCTGGGAGTAAGTTCCGGTGCAGGACTGGGCGTAGCTCTGTTCATACTAGGTGCTCCATTACTTGGATGGGCGGAGTTTCCAATTCTTCAGTCGCTGGGTATCGTAGGTTCGGGCTGGATAGGAACTGCCATAATCTTATTGGGAGTAGCCATTATCAGCCGGAAAGTAAAAAACATTCTCGGTGTATTGATTATGGGAGTTATGATAGGCTACGTAGCAGGTGCTATCATTCAGATACTCCAATACCTAAGTTCTGCCGAACAACTGAAAATGTTCACACTCTGGTCAATGGGATCTCTTAGCCACATCACAGTCACCCAACTGGGAATTATGATACCGATGTTATGTATCGGTTTACTAATTTCCGTAGCCTGTATCAAATCGCTGAACCTGTTACTGCTCGGTGAAAATTATGCACGAACGATGGGAATGAACATTAAACGTTCACGCATGTTCATCTTCGTTTCTACCGCACTGCTGACAGGAACGGTCACCGCTTTCTGTGGTCCGGTAGGATTTATCGGCCTGGCAGTACCGCATGTCACACGACTGCTATTCAACAATGCCGACCACCGGATACTGGTCCCCGGCACCATGCTGACAGGGCTTATCAGCATGCTTCTCTGCGACATCATCGCCAAGAAGTTCCTACTTCCGGTTAACTGCATCACCGCCTTACTAGGTGTTCCGGTTATTTTATGGGTAATTGCTAAAAACTTGCGTAGATTCAAATGATAGAACTTAAAGAACTGACATTAGGATATGGACAGCGCACGCTGTTGGAAACGGTAAATGCCCGAATCACAGGCGGACAACTCGTTGCCCTGTTAGGACGTAACGGAACGGGAAAGAGCACCCTACTCCGTGCCATGATGGGACTGGAAAAGCCTCAATCAGGAGAAATTACTCTGCAAGGAAAAAACATAGCTTCATTGAAAATTAGCCCGGAATATCAGCTTTGTCACCACCGATAAAGTACGCATCGCTAATCTCCGCTGTAAAGATGTAGTAGCTTTAGGGCGTGCTCCCTATACCAACTGGATCGGCCAACTGCAACCGGAAGACCAAAAGCGGGTGGATGACGCTATGCAGCTAGTCGGTATGTCCGGTTATGCAGAAAAGACAATGGATAAAATGTCCGATGGCGAATGTCAGCGAATTATGATTGCCCGTGCTCTTGCACAGGATACTCCCGTCATCCTGCTTGATGAACCGACCGCCTTCCTGGACTTACCTAACCGCTACGAGCTCTGTTTGCTTTTAAAGAAACTGGCACAGGAAGAAAAAAAATGTGTCTTATTCTCCACTCATGACCTCGACATCGCCTTATCGCTTTGCGACTCCATCATGCTCATAGATAATCCGCAGATGTACACGCTGCCTACTCCGGAAATGGTGGCCAGCGGACATATAGAAAGACTTTTCCGAAATGAATCCGTCACGTTTGATGTGCAGGAGATGAGAGTACGCATCAAATAAACAAACAGATATCCGACAAGAATCAGACTGTGTATAAAATAAATAGGTAGCATTCATTTGGGTTCTATATAAATTCGCTATCTTTGCCCCTGAATTGGTTTCAGATAGCCATATCAACTATCTGAATTAAAAGGGAATCGGGTGTAAATCCCGGACAGTCCCGCTGCTGTGAAACTCTATTCAACTTCTTGATATTTACTTTTACCACTGACCGGGTATAGATAGTCAAGGTCGGGAAGGAATCAGGAAGGGAGTCAGTCAGAAGACCTGCCATTCATACCTTTATAGCTGTTTTTACTCGTGGGATAGGAAAATGGCAAACTGTAAAAAATAATCGAGTAGTCATGACATCGGAAATGATTGAAGGAGGATAAATTCTCTCTAGCTAAAATATCAAAAGGACGGCATTAGACCGTCATGCTCAATGTGTGCGTATCCCCGCAGAAGTGATTTCTCCGGGGTTACTTTTAGCTAAACTAAATATCATCATATAATAATCACAATGGAAGTTCTAAGAAATTTATTTGAAGGTTACCCCAATCTTTGGGGCGGCGGAGTGGCACACTCCGTACTGATTCTGTCACTAACCATAGCGTTTGGAATCATCCTTGCAAAAATCAAAGTGCGGGGAGTATCTCTAGGAGTTACCTGGATACTCTTTGTCGGAATCGTATTCGGTCATTTCAACATGAATCTGGACGAACACCTGCTCCACTTTCTAAAAGAATTCGGATTGATTCTGTTTGTTTACTCAATTGGTTTGCAGGTAGGACCCGGCTTTTTTTCAGCATTCAAAAAGGGGGGCTTTACCCTGAATATGCTAGCTATGCTCGTAGTAGTATTAGGAGTAACCATCACTGTTATCCTGCACTTCACCACCGGAACTCCGATTACCACAATGGTAGGTATTTTGTCCGGAGCCGTCACCAATACTCCGGGGCTGGGAGCCGCACAACAGGCCAACAGTGATTTGAATGGCATAGATGCTCCCGAAATTGCTTTAGGATATGCTGTCAGCTATCCGCTGGGTGTAGTAGGTATCATCCTTTCCCTGCTTGCTTTGAAATATCTCCTTCGCATCAATACTGCTCAAGAAGAAAAAGAAGCAGAAGTCGGTCTGGGACATCTCCAGGAACTTACCGTACGCCCTATCTCCATTGAAGTGAGAAACGAATCGGTAGATGGCATCAGGATTAAAGAACTCCGCCCGTTACTGAACCGTAAGTTTGTCATTTCCCGCATCAAACACCGCGAGGGTGGAGAAACCGAATTGGTCAATTCCGAAACAATTCTACATGTAGGGGATATCATATTAGTGATCTCTACCCCGATTGACGTGGAAGCAATCACTATATTCTTCGGAAAGGAAATCAAAATGGAATGGGAACAACTGAACAAAGAGCTCATTTCACGCCGTATCCTGATTACTAAACCGGAATTGAACGGGAAAACGCTTTCACAACTCAAAATCAGAAATAACTTCGGAGCAAACATCACCCGCGTCAATCGTTCGGGAGTAGACTTGGTAGCCTCTCCACAATTACAGTTACAAATGGGAGACCGTGTCACCATTGTAGGTTCCGAACTGGCTGTTGCCCATGCAGAGAAAGTACTTGGCAACTCCATGAAACGCTTAAATCATCCGAACCTGATTCCTATCTTTATAGGTATCGCTTTAGGATGTATTCTGGGAAGTCTTCCTTTCGCATTTCCCGGAATTCCGCAACCTGTGAAACTAGGATTGGCAGGCGGTCCGCTCATCGTTTCTATCCTGATTAGCCGTTTCGGTCCGAAATACAAGCTGATTACTTATACCACCATGAGTGCCAACCTGATGCTTCGTGAAATCGGTATTTCCATCTTCCTCGCTTGCGTAGGTTTAGGAGCAGGCGAAGGCTTTGTAGACACAGTCATTCATGGCGGAGGATATATATGGGTAGGCTACGGAGTAATCATAACCATCCTGCCACTTCTGATTACGGGATTGATAGGACGGTATTATTGCAAGCTGAATTATTTCACGCTTATCGGGGTTCTGGCTGGTTCTACTACCAATCCGCCGGCATTGGCTTACTCCAATGACCTGACCTCCTGTGATGCACCTGCCGTTGGTTACGCTACGGTATATCCGCTCACCATGTTTCTGCGAGTATTGACGGCACAAATATTGATTCTGTCGTTGGGATAACATATTAATATATCCTTTTTCCATCCAATTGATTATTAACAAATGGGGAAAACAGAATCAGATGCCGGAATATTTGTTATTGGTCAGTGGGATATTTTTTTAGAATAAAACAAACTAATTAATAAAAACTTTCTAACTTTGTGCCATTAAGGTTTCCTTAAACAACTTTTGCGTTGTTAAGGAATGAAAAGGGAATGCCGTGTAAACCGGCAACAGAACCTGCTGCTGTAAATCTCCGCTCCTTGTAATCAGAGAGCAAAATTGCAACACGAAAGTCACTGGATAGTTTATCTGGGAAGGCGTTGCAAAATGGGATGAGTCAGAAGACCTGCCTTGATGCTCTGATTTACACCTGCGGGATTTCGGGTAGTAGTCAAATAGAAAATAAGCAATTATCTTTTATTTGGTATAATAGCTATATGTCCGTTTGTGTAGATTGAATTCAGATCTGAACAAACGGATTTTTTATACCTATAAAATAAAAGACATGCTTTCTATTCAAGTCCATTCATACAATAAGCATTGTATCCATTTACGGTGGATATTATGTTTGATTCTATCTCTATTTACCACAGTACCAGCCATTTCCCAGTCCAGGGTTCGGCATCAGACTTCTCTGTCTGATACACTTCTCAAACTCAAAGAAGTTACTATCTACAGCAACCGGATGCAAAAAAAGATGTCTCCTGTACAGATTCTGTCCGGCAAAGAACTTGAGAAGCTAAATGTTTACTCCGTCGCCGATGCTTTACGCTACTTTTCCGGAGTACAGATAAAAGATTACGGAGGTATTGGAGGACTAAAAACCGTCAATATACGAAGTATGGGCAGTCATCATGTCGGAGTATTCTACGATGGTATTGAATTAGGAAATGCGCAAAATGGAGTCGTCGATCTAGGCCGTTTTTCATTAGATAATATGGAAGTCATTTCACTATATAATGGTCAAAAAAGTGCCATCTTCCAACCTGCCAAAGATTATAGTTCCGCAAGTGCCATATATATGCAGACACGAAAACCCCTATTCAAAGGGGAAAAGAAAAACAACCTGAACATCGGGGTGAAAGGCGGTTCATTCTCTACCATCAATCCGTCACTACTTTGGGAACATCGTTTCAACGAACGAATAAGCAGTTCCATCAGTACGGAGTATATGTATACATCAGGACGATATAAATTCACATACGCCAAGAAAGATGGTTACGACACAACAGCTGTTCGTCAAAATGGAGACGTAAGAATGTTACGTTTGGAGAATGCATTCTTCGGAAAAATCCCCAAAGGAGAATGGAAAGCCAAAGCATACCTATACAATTCAGAACGAGGATACCCCGGAGCTGCGGTAAGAGAAGAGCCGGGTAAGTTTCGCCATCAGGACCGGCAGTGGGATACCAATCTGTTTGTGCAAGGCTCTTTTCAAAACTATTTTAAGCCTTGGTACAGTCTGCTAGCCAACGGAAAATATGCTTATGACTATCTCCACTATTTATCCGATCCCAGACTGGATGTCACCACCATGTACGTAGACAATTACTACCGACAGCAAGAAATCTATGCTTCGGCCGCCCATTTATTCACCATCTATCCCTGGTGGAGTATGTCATTATCCAACGATTTCCAATGGAATACATTACGGGCCGATCTCATAGATTTTGTCTATCCAACCCGTAATACAATCCTGACTTCTGCTGCCACGTCCTTTGACTTCAACCGCCTCATGTTGCAGGCGAGCCTGTTATATACTCATGTCGACGACAATACACGTACCAAAGGAGCCAATGCAGGCACCAAAAACAAATACACTCCGTCTGTCATAGCCACCTGGCAACCATTGACCAAGCTCCCTCTGAATGTACGGGCCTTTTATAAGAAAGTCTTTCGCATGCCAACTCTCAATGATTTGTATTATACTTTTATAGGCAATAAGGACTTAAAACCAGAATATACCACCCAATACGATGTGGGTATCACTTTCTCTCACACCTGGAATAACCATTGGCTGAAAAGCCTGGACTTACAAATAGATGGTTACTATAGTGAAGTAGATGATAAAATCATTGCCATGCCTACCTCCAACCAGTTCCGTTGGACTATGATTAATCTCGGACATGTGGAAATTCGGGGATTAGACGCAGCCATACGAGGAGAATGGGGCTTCGGAAAGGTGGAACTTAGCACTCTCTTCAATTACACCTATCAAAAGGCACAGGATTTTACCGATCCTACCAGTGAATGGTATGGAGGCCAGATTCCTTATATACCTTGGCATGGAGGTTCCATCATCCTCAATGGAAGTTACCAAACATGGTCCTGTAACTATAGTTTCATTTATACAGGTGAACGTTATGAAGCAGTCGCCAATATCCCGGAGAACTACGCACAGCCCTGGTATACCCACGATTTTTCCCTATCCAAAACTTTTCAATGGGAGAAAACGAGAATACGTGTAACGGCAGAAATTAATAATATCTTCAATCAGCAATATGAAGTAGTGCAATGCTATCCTATGCCCGGTACAAGTTTTAAAATCAAATTAAACGTCATGTTATGAGAATATCTGTTCTATCCATCATTATCTGTTTTGTTCTTCTATCGACTTCTTGTCGCGAAGATGAACGCATTATTCCGTCAACTCCCAACCAAGTTACTCCCGGAGTAAACGGTACCTCTGTCAAAGGTTTCTTTCTACTCAATGAAGGAAATATGGGAAGCAACAAGGCTACCCTTGATTACTTTGATTACGAAACCGGTATCTATCATAAGAATATCTATGCGGAACGGAACCCGGGAGTCGTACAAGAATTGGGGGATGTGGGAAATGATATCCAAATCTATGGAAATAAGTTATATGCCATCATCAACTGTTCTCATTTCGTAGAAGTGATGAATGTAGAAACAGCAAAACACATCACGCAAATTTCCATACCTAATTGCCGTTATATCGTCTTTAAAGATAAATATGCATACGTCAGTTCGTATGCAGGCCCTGTCAAAATAGATCCCAACGCCAGACTGGGGTATGTAGCACGTGTTGACACTACCACACTGACTGTCAAGGATACCTGTGTGGTCGGCTACCAGCCGGAAGAAATGGTGATTGTGGGCAACAAACTCTATGTAGCCAACTCCGGCGGGTATCGCGTACCTAATTATGACCGCACGGTATCCGTCATCGACTTGAACACATTCAAAGTTATCAAAACCATTGATGTGGGAATCAATTTGCATAGAATGGAATTAGACCAATACGGAAATATTTATGTCTCATCCCGGGGAGATTATTATGACACTTACTCCGAAACATTTGTAATAGATTCCAATACCGATAAAGTAGTCGATGAATTACCGCTTCTTCCCAATACAGAAATGGCTATTTGCAGAGATTCACTGTATGTATACAGTACAGAATGGAGTTATTACACCAACAGTTGGACAGTCTCTTACGCCATCTATAATACAAAAACAAAGAAAACTGATACCCGCAATTTTATTACAGATGGTACGGAAAAATCTATCAAGATACCTTATGGAATAGCAATCAATCCGGAAACAGGTGAATTCTTCGTCACCGATGCCAAAGACTATGTGACTCCCGGCACATTATACTGTTTCTCCCGGGATGGAAAAAAGAAATGGTCAGTCATCACGGGGGACATTCCGGCACATATTGCCTTTACAGATAAGAAACTAAAAGAGATTCAATAATTCACAATTCTATTAATAATTAAAAACAAAAGCAATGAAGAAAATTCTATTTTTACTGCTCACTGTCGTTACAGTATGCAGTTGCTACAATGACGATGATCTCTGGGATAAAGTCAATGATCTCGACGGACGAATAGAAACACTAGAAACAACAGTCAAGAAAATGAACTCTGAAATTACAACTTTACAGAGTTTGGTAGACGCATTAAATCAAGGGAAAGTAATCACCAACACGGAACAGACATCTGATGGCTACACATTAACCTTCAGTGATGGAAGCACCGTATCTATCAAAAATGGAAAGAATGGTACAGATGCTCCTGTGATTGGAGTGAAAGCTGACGAAGACGGAATATATTACTGGACCATTACTACCAACGGTACTACAGAATGGCTGCCGGATGCAACTAACAAGGTAAAAGTGACAGGTACAACTCCAGTTATGGGAGTTGATAGTGACGGATACTGGACCGTTGATACAGGCGAAGGAGCCAAACGTATTAACGGAACAGACGGAAAACCTGTGAAAGCGGAAGGACAAGACGGAGACTCTTTCTTCAAATCTGTTACAGTTAATGACAATCATGTACTAGTTACTCTTGCAGATGGAACGTCGTTCACATTGCCCAAAGGGGAAACATATACATTTGACATTGCCAATAGGGATTATACCTTGTTCTCGTCTAATGAAACAAGGACGTATCTTCTTACAACTGCCAATATAGACGACGCAACATTAATTGCTATTCCGCAAGGATGGACAGCGGTTCTTAATGATAAAGACTTAAGAATCACAGCTCCGGCAGTTTCAGGTGATGATGTCAAAGATGGTGAACTTAAAATACTTGTCACTCCGTCCAAAGCTTTCGGTAAAGTAATAAAAATGCAATTAAGAGCAGTGCGTGAAGCACACTTCTTGACATTCGAGGATGTTGATTATAAAGGTGATGCTAACATGGTAGGAGAAAGAAACTGGTCATCATTAATTGACAGCCAACAATATGGTGGCCCACTACTTTATCCTAAGAATAACCAACTCTATAACTGGAGTGATGCAAACAACACTTTTCTTGCTTCCGAACTTCCTAACGGATGGGGTGATTACCAATACTGGGGTGGCGGACACGCAATTTCCAATTATCTGGATATGGATCTTACTCATGGAGACTTCCAGCACCAACTAGCCGTTTATTATCAGGATGCAAAAACTGGTTTTGGAGGACATAATGGTTCCAAAAACTTCTGCGTACATTACGGCTATGCAGACAATTCCGGATATGCCAACGGTCCATTACCCTATATTTACTTTGGAGACGGAGTTGCTCGTGTAGTTGACCACATGTATGTGACTATGACGACCTACCTAGCCAACTGTGTGGCCAACGGTAACGGTTTGACCGCACCCGCAGGCAAAGATGATTGGGTGAAACTGGTTGCTATCGGTTATGATGAAGATGGAAAAGAAGTAGCTACACGTCCGGAATTTTATTTGGTTGGAGCCGAGGGTAATATACTTGAATGGACAAAATGGGATTTATCCGCATTAGGCAAAGTGGTCAAAATAGACTTTAATGTCACTGGAAGTAATGATAACGGATATGGTTTCAGCCAACCTGCCTATTTTGCTTATGATGATGTAGCAGTGAGATTCTAATGAAACATATTATACTTTTTTTATTTGTTCTGTTAGCATTAATATCATGCGTGAAAGAAGAGGAGGACTCTCCTCTTCTTTCCGCTCCTGTCATTACCTTGAAAGAAGAATCCCCCATCTATAAAACAAAAATTGGTCGGGAGATAACCATCGCTCCCATTTATGAAAATACCGATTCGGAAACGACCTTTAACTGGACAATAGATGGAAAGAGTATCTGTACCACTTCCACCCTGACATTTTCAGCCGATGAAGCAGGCAGGTATTTCATTCTGATTTCTGCCACCAATGCCGGAGGGACAACAGAAAAGGAGATACGTATCGATGTCTTTCAACTTGATGTACCTACTATCTCTATTGCGGATGCCGACAAAGGTTTCAAAGTGCTTCAAGGCTCTGAACTAACCATTACACCTATAGTAGATTCTTTTCTGGAAACCAGTTACTCCTGGCAAATAAACGGTGAAGATATTTCGAACGAATTAACCTGTACTCTCCCCACAATCGAGCTTGGCGAATATCAAGTTCGTTTTGCTACTCACAATGAAGATGGCGATGACGAAGTAACTTTCAAAGTAGAAGTTTGTTCACCGGATCAAGTAGATTTCAACTGGACATTCCTGCAAACGGAATATAACATGTCAGCCGGCAGAACTATCCGTATCAAACCGGTTGACGTGAATAATGCACTGGATGCAGTCTATACATGGACCGTGGACAATGAACAAGTGCAATCCGGAGAAAATGATACTTATCTGTTTACATCCGAGCAGCAGGGAGAACACACGGTAAAGGTCGAAATGAAGAACTCATATATACTCGCTACGCAAACATTAAAAGTCAATGTTTGCCCTCCCGCAGGAACATACCAGCGGAAGATTAGCGCCACAAGTTCTGCGTCAATGAACAAAGTATATGAATATTTACCGGCTCCCGGTCAATTCATCAATGAGAATCATAACACAATAACTATGGCAGAAGCCTGCACCTATGCAGAAGAACGAATCAATCAGACGGCTTATGTTTCCCTAGGCGGATTCGGTGGATACATCATCGTTGGATTCGATCATAGTATCGTGAATGATGGAGATTACAACATTGCTATTACAGGAAACGCTTTTGATGGTTCGTCAGAACCGGGAATTGTATGGGTAATGCAGGACGAAAATGGTGATGGGTTACCTAATGACACTTGGTATGAATTGCGCGGATCCGAATATGGGAAAGCCGAAACCTGGCAGGACTATGCCGTCACCTATCATAAACCAACTGGTATTCAGCTTCCCACCCCATGGACAGACAATCATGGTCAAAGTGGGTCTATTGATTATCTGGGTGCTTTTCACCGGCAAGATTATTATTATCCCGCCTGGGTAAAGGAAAAACAATATACTTTGCGAGGTACTCGCCTGAAAGAGCGTAATTACGATCAATCCGGTAATGGTACTTATTGGGTAAATGATAGTTATGAATGGGGATATGCTGATAATTTCAGCGCCATTGATCGTCTGACAGATGATGACAACTATAATGCCGGACCGTCTGACAATCATTTCAAGATATCCCATGCTGTAACTTTCGACGGTAAGGATGCAAACCTGAAGTACGTTGATTTTATCAAAGTACAAGTGGGTGTTAATAGTAAAAGCGGTTGGTTGGGTGAAATATCCACTGAAGTTTTTGGAATAAAGGATTTCAACATGCTCAAATAATTGATAGAATATACATAAGAGATTCTTTTCCCTATTAAATATAGAGATAAAAATTACCAAATGGTAATTTTTATCTCCTCCCATAACCCTACCTTTGTCGCCATTTTCAACGACAAAGGTAGAAAGTTATGAAAGATAGTATTGATTTCGGCAGTATGAACATCTCCACGTTGTTCCGTAAGTTACTAATTCCTACGGTACTTGGGATGGTATTCTCGGCTCTGTTCGTTATTACGGACGGGATATTTGTAGGAAAAGGAATTGGCAGTGACGCGCTGGCGGCAGTAAATATCACTGCACCGCTTTTTATGATCGCAGCGGGTATCGGACTGATGTTCGGAGTGGGAGCTTCGGTGGTGGCTTCCATTCATTTATCTCAGGGAAAACGCAAAGTAGCAAGTATTAATATCACTCAGGCAATTGCTTTTTCCGCATTGCTCATACTTATCCTGTCTGCTCTGTGCCTTTATTTTATAGAGCCATTAGCCAGATTATTAGGTAGTTCGGACCGATTGTTGCCGTTAGCTGTAGAATATATGGCATGGTACATTCCTTTTCTCGTATTCTACGAAGTCTTAAATATAGGTATGTTCTGCATCCGTCTGGACGGTTCACCCACCTATACCATGATGTGTAATGCGGTTGCAGCCATACTCAATATCATACTGGATTATATATTCATCTTCGAACTTGGTTGGGGAATAATGGGAGCAGCTTTTGCCACCAGTCTGGGAACTGTCGTGGGAGGGTTGATGACACTGATTTACTTACTCCGTTTCTCTCGTACCCTCCATCTATGCCGGATAAAGTTAAGTATCAAAAGTCTGTTACTGACTCTTCGCAACATCGGTTATATGATTAAACTGGGAAGTTCTGCTTTTATCAGTGAAGCCTCCATTGCCTGTATGATGTTTCTGGGGAACTACGTTTTCATCCGCCATCTCGGTGAAGACGGAGTGGCAGCATTCAGTATTGCCTGTTACTTCTTCCCTATCATCTTCATGGTCTATAATGCCATTGCACAATCCGCACAGCCGATTATCAGCTATAACTTCGGAGCCGGACAACCCGAGCGTGTACGAAAGACACTGCATCTCGCCATTCGGACCGCTTTAATCTGCGGTATCAGCTTTTTCATTCTTACCGTACTATGCTGCCAAGACATCGTTTCGTTATTCATTGACCGCAGCTACGCTGCATTTGATATAGCAGTAAACGGGCTTCCTTATTTCGGAGTAGGATTCATTTTCTTTGCCGTCAACATGATTGGCATTGGTTATTATCAGAGTGTCGAAAGAGGTCAGCGAGCAACAATTATCACTCTTCTCCGGGGAGTCGTATTTATGTTGATGGGATTCTTTGCGCTCCCTCCGGTATTGGGTATACCGGGTATCTGGCTAGCCGTACCATTGGCAGAGTTATTAACCACTTTCTATATTTTCGGAATTTATTTGAAAGATCGTTTCATTGTCTGCCGACGATAAGTATCTTTGCAATATGAGAACATTCATTGAAAAACTTTGCGATAGATACAAGGTATCTGAAACCGATGTACAGTCTCTACTGAACTATATGGAAGAGGTACATTTCAAAAAAAGAGATTTAATAGTACGCGAAGGGACAAAGAACTGTAATCTTTATTTTATCAAGACAGGAATATGGCGAGCCTATTATCATAAAGACGGAGTGGATACTACCATCTGGTTTGCTTCAGACGGAGAAGCTGCTTTCTCCGTCTGGGGCTATGTAGATAATGCCTACTCATTAATAAATATTGAGGTCATGTGTGACAGTGTGGCCTATTGTATTTCCCGAACAGCTCTGAATCAGCTATTCGCCTCATCCATCGGACTCGCTAATTTGGGGCTCCGCCTCATGGATCATCAGTTTCTTCAACAGGAGAACTGGCTTATCAGCTCGGGAAGCCCACGGGCTAAAGAACGCTATCTCAACCTTATCAAAGAGACTCCGGAATTATTGCAATATGTACCTTTAAAACATATTGCGTCTTACTTGTGGATAACTCCGCAGTCGCTAAGTAGGATTCGGGCGAAGATAGCATCTTCTCCGCAATAATACTAGGCTTTCGCGGTCTTCACCCCAAAAGCACAATAAGTCAAATAACACACACAAGCTAAAGTAACAAAAACGCCTCCAATAACACCTACTGTTCCTATTGCAAACCCAATCACCGGGGTAACTACTCCGCCACCGGCAACAGCAGTAATCATCAATCCTGAAATTTGGTTTGCTTTTTCCGGTCTTGCCTGCAAAGCCATCGAATAAATGATAGAAAATACGGATGACGCAAAGAAACCGACAGCACCGATACAAATCAGATTTACCATATCGTTTTTCACAAAGGCCAGAATAAGCAAAGAGAAAATACAGGCAACAATATTCACACGGAAATATTTCATTTCAGCAATACGGGCTAACAAGAAAGCACCCAGCAAAGCACCTACCGTACGGCTTAAAAAATAAACCTGTGGGGCAAACTTTACTTGTTCTGCCGTCCAGTCAAATCGTTCCGCCATCAGTTTGGAGCTGATAAAGTTGGTAGCAACATCTACTCCCACAATAAAAAAGATACCCAGAAACAACAGCAGAATCGTTTTATCCTTCAATAAAGAAAAAGTATCACTGATAGAAAGTTGCTGGGTTGCAGCACTGGAATCTTCTCGCTTAACAGGGGTAGCCATCAACCAAACAGCGGATAATAATGTGATAAAACCTAATATCGGGAAGCAATAATACCATTTGTCGTCTCCAAAGTGAGCTACAGCCAACAATACAATCTCCGGTCCAACGAGAGAAGATACAGCTTTGATTACCTGCCCTGCCGTCAAGCTACTAGTCAATAAACGTTGGCTAGTTACCACATTACTTAACAACGGATTCAGTGAAACTTGCAGAATAGCGTTACCAATTCCCAAGAGAGCATAAGCTATCATACAAGTCGCGCTATTATAAACGATCAATGGTAATAACATACCCACTACCGTTATTCCCATACTAAGAAGAACTGTATTTTTACGTCCCCATTTGTTCATCTGATTTCCAATAGGAATACCTAAAAACAGGAACCAGATAAATACTAATGAAGGAACAAATCCCGTCATCACAGGAGACCAGTTGAAAGTACGTTGAACATAATCGGACGAAATGCCGACTATATCACAGAAGCCCATTACAAAGAACCCGAAGAGAACGGGAAGGGCGGCATAAATAGAGTTTTGTGTTTTCATGTTTAACTCACTATATTATAAAATGTAGAATCCCCGGTGCCATTGTCAAGCGACATCGGCACCGAGGTAAATAAGCTGTTTATTCAGAACAATGAGGCGGATTTTCCACTCCCCATTTTTCATTCGGTTGATTACCCATTGTGAGTTTCAATGTTCCACCTTTATAGAGTTCATCCCGGTACATCCAACATTGTTCCAGCGGTTTACCGTTCAACGTAGCAGATTGTACATAATAGGCATCCGGTGTATTACCAGTCGTTTCAATCACAAACGTTTTTCCCGTCGCATTCATCGGACTAAGTTTGATTTCAATCTTATCAAACAACGGACTGCCAATCTGGAAAGTCGGTCGTTCACAAGAACCGCCCTGTACATCGAACAATCCCATTGCCGCCATCACATACCAGGCTCCCAACTGTCCCTGATCTTCATCCTGACCGTAGCCATAACCATGCTCTCCGTTTGTTCCGTAAAACTCATCACAAATCAAGCGCGTCCATTTCTGTGTCAGGTAAGGTTTACCGGAGAAATTGAACAACCAAGGAATATGAAGACTTGGCTGATTACCATGATTGTAAGGACTCTCCACACCTGCAAAAGCATAAGTTATCTTACCGCCACCAAAAATAGATTTACGCGCTTCGGTAAATATAGAATCCAACCGATTATTAACCTCCTCTTTACCCACTTTTTCAATCAAACGATATGGATGTTGAGGAACAAAAAATGTATATTGTACAGCATTTCCTTCCTGAAATCCTCTCCATGACTCCAGCGGATTAAAGTTATCAATAAACTCACCGTTAGGAACTCTGGGACGAACCAGTTTCAATGAATCATCAAATAGTTTTTCCCATCCTCTTGATAATTCCATCAAACGGTTGTAATCATCCGTATGCCCCAATGCTTTCGCCCACTGCGCCACAGCATAAGCACTAAAGCAATATTCCAATGTATGAGAAACAGAAAAGGTAGAGCCATCCGGATGTGTGCCATAATGAACACTGTTCTCATAAGGTACATATCCTCTTTCTACAAACTGCTTCACATCCATCTTACCTGCCCCCTCAATGCGGCCTTCCCAGCCTAATTCATTCTTTAAAGCTGCCTGATAAGCCGTTTCAACATCAAAATCACGAATACCACTATTGTATGCACCTGCCAGGGTAATACTCACCATATTTGTCCCTACGCCCGAAACATATCTACTGGCAGCAATACCATCACCTAACCAGCCAGCATCTTTGTATACCAGCAACTGACTGTTAACTAATCCATTGTAGTATTCCGGATAAGCTAGTGCCCAAAGAGAAGTCAAGTTCCAGTAAGCCCCCCAAACTGCATCCGTATTATAATGATTATATATCGGCTTACCTTCTTTTCCCAAAGGTATCTGCCCTACTGTTCCATCATTTTTGGGATAAGCTCCATTAACATCGCTAGCAAGTCCTCTGCCCAACAAAGCGTGATACAATCCTGTATAAAATTTGATTTTGCTTTCATCCGTACCTCCTGAAACCAGAATACGTCCCAAGGATTCATTCCATTTATCCGTAGTTGACTGTAAAGCTTCATTAAAAATCAAGTCTTTCGCTTCCGTTTCCAGATTCAGTTTAGCATTTTCAATGGAAGTATATGACAAACCGATCTTTACATTTACTACATCATCTTTTTTCGTTTTATAATTCAGGCACATAATAGCTCCTGCACCTTTGATTTCATTTCCCGCTTTCAGAGTACTATCTTGATAAAAAACCTCTACCGATTCAGGAATACGATCTAGTTTTGCATAAAAATACATAGCTACTGATGAACCCGCTTGATATTTCTTCACATATTCCGGTTCCGTAATCACGTAACCTTCAATAGTATTTCCATCTATCTGTTTGATATATGCATCACGCACAGCTCCACTTTCTCCCTGACGATTTCCAATATTCAAAAGAATATGAGCAGCTTCCGTCTCCGGGAAAGTATATCGCTGGAATCCGACACGAGCAGTGGCAGTAAGTTCTGCCTTTACCTGGTAATCCTTTAATAATACAGAGTAATATCCCGGACGCGCCGTTTCATCTTTCTTATCAAAGCGGGAACGGAAACCTTTATCGGGGTCTTCCAGTTTTCCGGGATTTGTTTTTACTTCTCCCGTTACAGGCATCAGTGAAATTCCTCCTATCTGAAACTCATGTAAGCAAGGAAAGCCATCAATCGAAGTATGATTATCTTCATAACCAATAGCTTCCCATCCTTGATTATTACCGTAAGTTCCATTGGTAGAAGCTCCCAGTTTAGCCATTCCAAAAGGCTCCGCAGCCGGAGTATAGAAAAACCAACGACTATGTACAGTTCCAATATTAGGATTCACATACTCTACCAGATTGGGACGATCAGGTGTTTTGCACCCTACAACACCTGCCAGAATCAACAGGCTACCTATCCATTTTAATTTCATCATTTATTTATTTTTCTGTTTGTAACTTCTCCTTTAATCATCGCCACACGTGCATAATACTCCGGCACACACGAAGCATCCAATAACCATTTCGGCTTACGTTTTTCATCAGTCCGCCCTGTCCAGTCATGATACATCAGTCCCGCCTGGTCACGTGCATGTTCCCAAGCATAATCCAGTCCTTTTATCATCGTATCCACATACTTTGAATCCCCCGTAACATTGTACAGATCGTGATAACCTCTAAACAAAACCAGATTAAACCAAGGTAAATCAGCAATATAGGGAATACCTTCTTCCGTGTATTTAAAGAACACTTTGCAACTTCCTTCTGCCAGAAATTTAGCATTATCCAGATACGCCTGCTCACCCGTATAATTATATAAAGCTACAGCTGCTTGTAACAAAGTACCAGTATTGTAAGTATACAAATCCGGGCATACTGCCGAAGTCGTTGTTAACCATGAATTCCAAACGACTCCTCTTTCCGGATCTTTCAGATATTTATCAATCCAATGATAGAACTTCTTTCCCACCTCCAGATAATACTCATCTTTAGTTGCTTCATAAAGTTTTAAAGCCAACACCATCGCTTTTCCGTTAGAACAAGCAGGTTTCTGATCTTTCACTCCTTCCAACCAAGAAACAGCTCCTTCAAAGTTCTCATCCCAGCCACTTAAAATAAAGGTCAATACCTGTTTCGCTTTCTCCAGATAATGAGAATTTTTAGTTACCAGGTAAGAATCAATATAATCAATACCCACTAAACCATTGTCATCATAATAGCGGTCTACCTTTCCAAACTGAACAGGGTAAGCCTGATAACCAAAAGGAACACGCGTTGTATCATAGTAACGCTCCATCGCCATCACCATCGAATCGACATAAACCATATATTTCTCCGGTTCGATGGTAGCCATCAACACTGCCGAAGAAAAGACACCACTCATAGGCCACAGATAAGAAACTTCCTGCGCTTGCCGGGTGGAATCATTAAAATAAGTCAGATCAGGACGATGACTGCTTGGGTAATATTCAGAGAAGAGGCCGTATTTGGGAACCCTGTAGAGTTCCCAAACACGCTGAAACATTTCTTCTGCCTTATCTTTATTCGGAGTCGTTTTTGATTCTCCGGCACAAGAAAGAAGCACGAATACCGTCGATACAAATAAAGCTATATTTCTAATTTTACTATTCATATCCTATTCCTCTGTCACTGTTTCTCCTTTGTACAAAGCAATCATTCCCAAAGATTCGAGCGCAGCATCCTGCATCAACAACTGTTCAGCACGTTTTGGAGTTGCTCCTGTCCAGTCTTCATAGAACAGTCCGTTTGATAAACGGGCATTTTCGTATGCATAATCCAGGAAGTTGATGAATGTTTTGATATAATTGCCTGCATTTTTATAATAGGCTCAATATCAATAAATGCACGGATCAGTTTTGTTGTGAACCAAGGATCATGATCGGGATAAGCCAACGCCAACCCATTAAGCGGACGTACAAAATAATTATACGCACCTTCGGAAGAAGCAATGGCACTGTCCAGATAAGTCTGCTCACCCGTTATTTTGTATAAACGGATTCCGTTAGAAATCATCACACCTGTATTGTAAGTCCATTTTGTTTTATTAATGGATCCGTCTGCTTGTTTATCATTCCAGTAACAGCCATCTTCCGGATCACGCAAGTTAGTCAACGTCCAAGCATATAAACGTTTTGCCAGAGCCAACACATCCGCTTTTTCCTCTTGAGGACATACAGAATAATATTCAAGCAAGAATAGCGTTGCATATCCATTAGCGCATGTCGGTTTATTCGAATCACCAACTCCCTGCTGCCCTTTCTGCTCTTCATTCCACCAAAGGCCTCCTCCAAACGTATCATCTTCACCAGCTTGCAGGAACTCAACGATTCTTTTAGCTTTCGTCACATAATCTTGATTATTTAGCAAATTAAAAGCCTCTACCAGTTCAATCCCCACAATAGAATTATCATCATAAAAACGTGTTCCACTACCGGTAGTACCATTGGTTTGAGAGCCATAACCACCCACAGTTCCATTAGGAGTACGATAATAAACTTCAAACCGGTCTACCATATCCGCATAATTCACATCATAACCTAAAGCATGCAAAGCTGCTGCTCCGGAAACCAGTCCGTCATACGGCCACAAGAAAGAAGCGGAATTATCCCCGTCTTTCTTAGGATAATTTTCATTATACAGTCCTTCTGTTGCCCCACTATTGATCCGGTAGCACTGATTAATCAAGTCAAACTGCTCTTTGGCACGTTTATGATAAACGACCTCCTCTCCGGGTTCTGACGGAGCAATCGGTGTAGGCGGGATATATTTCTCTACGTCATCTCCGGCACAGGAGAATAATGCCGGAAGAATAGCTAAAATAGTCTTTATCTTTTTCATAACTTAGTTTTATTAATTAATCGGAGTCACATTAGTAAATGTATGTATCATCAATCCATCCGAATTCGTATCGATAGTGATAGTTGCATGCGTATAATCCAGACTACCTTTCATTTTCCAAAGATGATCCCACTGACTCCATTGGAATTCATACAAAGCATAGAAAGAAGCAGGTTCTCCACCTACCGGACGTTCGGCACTCACGCCATCACCTCTACCCCAACACATATCACCACCATTTACTTTTGCTAAAAAGTAGTAACGTTCTTCTATCCAACTTAACCAATCAGGAGCACCGGTTTCCGGTTTGGACGGATCAAGGAATCGGATATCACCCTCTCCCACAAATTTACCATCACCCGCATACTCTAATACAGCTATATCTCCAAATGTTGCTCCCCAAATACAACGAACAGAAGAACCGATTTTTTCCGTGGTCATTGCCATTGTATTAAAGTTCACTGTCAGACGGGTTACTTCTTCGGAAGCAGTTACAGCCGTTTCGCCCTCCCCTTCTCTTAACTTCGAGCTATCATCAATATAATAGCTGAATGTTTCACCTGTAGTAGCAGACTTAAATGATATATTTCCTGCTGATAACTTCGTATAAATCTGGAAAACGCCCTCTTCTACACAACGGAACGGAATTCCACCCTGTCCACTGTTCTCCGTAGCCGAACCATATAAATACAATTCAGCCGGAATATTATCAATTCCCTCTCCACGAGTTACTGTGATGGTAGCCACCTTGTCGGTTCTCTTCACCACTCCACCTTTCGAAGCATTTACCGTCCATTTTATATCTCCGGTTTCCAAAGGATAAATGCCTGCATTTCTAGCAATCGTATTAATAGCTGCATGAGTGATTGACAAACTGGTCGCAGCTCCCAAATCACTTTTCACCGTAGCCAGCGGCTTTGAAAAATCACCGTCTGCCTTATCAAACAGCACCTCGTACAATACAATTCCGCCATCTGCCGCACCACCTCCTGACCACGACAACACAACAGGCGTTGGAGATGACACATTCAACTGGATAGAAGCAGGGGAACTTAATTCCGTGGGGACTGCAAAATCCGTGTTCAATTCATAATCTTCCTGACATGATACCATTGCCAGAAGTGCTGAACATATCCATAATATCTTTTTCATAATTATTCCTTTTTGAGTCGTTTAACCAATTACCAATTCGGATTCTGCTCCAAATTACCATTCAAGTCACGTTCAGCCTGTGGTATAGGCCACAAATAATGTTTATTTGCATTAAAGGTTCTGTTTTCAACCCGAACGTATCCATCATCCGTACCTACCACATCATTTGTCTTTAATCCGTGACACCATCCATTCAATACATTGTCCGCAATTCTCCAACGGATAATATCTTTATGGCGATGTCCTTCCAATGCCAATTCCGAACGACGTTCGTTTCGTACAATCTCAATCAGTTTATCTTTAGAAGCTCCTTCCGGGAATTCCAGTGCTGAAGCAAGTGTAAATCCGGCCCTATCACGAATTGGTTTAATAGTTGCATCCCAAGCCGTCTTATCCAGTTCTCCTAATTCTGCCAATGCTTCCGCATTCATCAATAAAATATCAGCATAACGAATCAGAATCGGATTCAAACCAGAATAAAGAGTAGCACGATAAGTGTTATCCCAATATTTCTTAATATAGTAACCGGTAGCCGAACAGTCTGAACCTACTCCATAACCATCTTTGCCTTCACCTTTCTCACAGTTGATAACAACTTCTGTTCCGTCGGCCAACGTATATGAGTTTCCAGTGTACATCACCGTTGCCTTCAAACGTGGGTCACGATTGGCATACGGATGACTTTCATCAAACGATGTTCCTGTTTCCTTAATTGTTTTTCCATCCAGCATAATATAACTGTCTACCAACTCCTGCAAAGGAGAAAGCTGGGAATATCCACCCAAAGTGGGCGGCAGGAAAACATACATCATCTGATGTTCACGACTAGTCGGACGATACTGTGCATCCAAAATTACTTCAGAGTTGTATTCATTAGCAATCTCAAACAATCCCGCGTAACTTCCAAAGAGTTTAAAGCCTCCCTCTGTCATAATGGTAGAAGTGATATTTTTCACTTGCGTCCAATTACCTTCAAACAAATAGATTTTAGCTTTAATCGCCATTGCCGCCCAACGGGTAATCCGGCCTTTATTATCCGCATCATAAGAAGTCGGCAAATAGTTACCGTTAATCACTTCATCCAGATCGGCCAAAACATTTGCTATTACAGTGGCTTTGGCTGTACGTGCAATAGACATACTTTCTTTGATAGAAAGCACTTTTGTAGTATAAGGTATATCGCCGAATTTCGTATACAACTCATAATAACTATAAGCACGAAGTACTTTTGCCTCACCAATATAACGTTTCTTCAATTCCGGGTCCAAATCAGGAACCCTGTCTATATTTTCCAGCAACTGGTTACACATACGAATACCCGTATAGCGCCCGTCCCAAACCTGTTTCACGTAAGAGTCGGCTGTAGAATATGAACCATTACCAATATTTTGTGTAAAATCATTAGGTTGCTTGGTATAAGCATTGTCCGTCATTGCTTCACAATAAAGCTGTTCGTCCATATTTCCCAAATAGGTATAGCAAGTATTCAACGCCTTGACAGCTGCTTCAGGATCCTCTTCCCAATAAGTCAAGTCCGTTTCTCTGTCATACGGTGCCGTATCCAAGTCAACACAAGAGGCACCGCCCACTACCAAGACAGCAGATAAAATCAAATTCTTTATAGTTGTTTTCATCACGGTACAGTTTAAAATTTAACATTAAGTCCAAATGAATATACTCTTGCCACAGGATAAGAACGACCACTACCGTCTCCGGTATATTCCGGGTCCCATCCGCCTTTCATCTTCGTGAAAGTCAACGGATTCTGCACACTGGCAAAGATTCTTAAATTCTTGACATAGAGTTTTTTCATCCATTGTTGCGGGAAAGTATATCCGATCTGCGCATTTTTCAAACGCAAGTATTTAGCATCCTGGATCCAGAAATCTGATTTCGCTGCATTATTAGCAGATTCCGCACCCATTGTCAGACGAGGATAAGTAGCATCCGGATTATTCGGAGTCCAGCGATCTTGATGGAAATCCATTACAGGACCTTCATTGTTATTATGGAAAGCCTCTACAGATTCACCACGCATCCACTTGTTACGTTTTCCTACTCCTTGCCACATCATCGAGAAATCAAAACCTTTATATTCCAAACCATAGGTGAAGCCGAAAGTATATCTTGGGAAGTCATTACCAACAATAAAACGGTCATCGTCCGGTTTAATCACACCATCACCGTTCTTATCCAAATAACGAATATCTCCCGGTTTCGGTGTAATACCTTCCAAGTGCGGTCCTTTCTGACATTCTTCCTCATTCTGGAAAAATCCATCCGAACGATATGCATAGTAAGAGTACAACGGATAACCTTCCTTGATAATTGTCTGTACATCCGAGCCACCGATAATTTCCGTACCGCGTGTATCTATTACTTCATTAAAGCTATCTGAAATATTTCCGGCGAAGTTATGCACTACCGGACCGGTCTTCAAACGATAACTTACTGATAATTCCCATCCTCTCGTCTCTACCTTACCAGCATTCTGAATCGGGGCACCATTACCAAACAATCCGGGAACCGGTAAATTTACCAAAATATCTTTTGTACGATTATTGAAACAATCAAAAGTTATATTCAAATCATTATTCAACAATCCCAATTCGAAGCCGATATTAGCCATACGGGTAGTTTCCCATTTGAGATCAGGATTTGTAGAAGCAAATGTAGCCGTCTGCGCCAATTTATCTCCGAAGCTGATGCCGTTAGTCACAGACACCGTCTGCATGTATTGATAGGCACCAATGCGGTTATTACCAACCAATCCCCAGGAACCTCTGATTTTTAGAGAAGGAACATACGGTTTCAGTACAGACCAGAATTTTTCTTCCGAGATACGCCATCCTGCCGAGAAAGACGGAAAGACTCCCGAACGGTTTCCTTTCGCAAAATAAGAAGAATAGTCATTACGGATATTAAATTCCAGCAGATATTTCTCATCATAATTATAAGTGGCTCTTGCAAAACCGGAATAGATAGCCCAGTCACTTGCCGAACCACCATTGCTAACTTTATCCCCACTCAAATCACCTACAAAAATATCATATTTAGAATCCTCCGTCAAACGACTAGTAGAGAACTGCTTTTCAGAGAAGCCCTCATAAGCATATCCTAATAATCCACCGATAGAGTGTTTCCCTATTTTCGTATTATAAGTCACCATAAGATTGGTAGTGATATTCTTAGAACGATAGAATTGCTCGGTCAACTTATTTTCACTATCTCCCGTACCTTCGAAGGCCTTCCGGTTCTCATGCAAATTATTATTCCAAACACGTCCACCGGCACTTCCGATCAGTTTCAGTCCTTTATATACTTCCCATTCGGCTTGTATGGTTCCCAATAATTCATCATTCACATTCTGGCGATAACCGCCTTCTTCCAAACGCTGCAAACCGTTTGAGTTACTTCCGGCAGGATAATTATAACTGCCATCCTCATTCTTGATCGGATAAATCGGTGGCATGCGGTTTGCCTGCTCGATAATCCATTCCGTCCAGTAAGCATGTTCTTTAATATCATTACGGGCAAATTGAGAAGTCAAATTCAATGTAAAGTTATTCGTCACCTTATGGCTTACATTCAGACGTGCATTGTAGCGTTTATAACCATAATCAGGTCCCTTGAACATACTGTTCTGATCCATATAACCCAAAGAAGCCATGTAAGACAACTGGTCGTTACCTCCTGTCATCGAAACATTGTGTGAACTTTGAGGAGAATTACGGTGATACAGTTCTTTCACCC